>ERZ842401.1553-NODE-1553-length-32507-cov-8.628991_pt1 | contig 32507 bp, 29 predicted proteins | sample MGYA00521270_ERZ842401 | MGnify/ENA primary metagenome ERZ842401 (study PRJEB31892, sample SAMEA3878208) | bioreactor metagenome | biome: Moose rumen | place: Sweden | collected 2011-10 | study: EMG produced TPA metagenomics assembly of the PRJEB12797 data set...
ATTGTTGCTTGAGGAATTGCGAGCCTGATTGAACGCGCTTTGCAATGCGCTGTAGTTTGTCGCGCCGACGGCTTTAAAAGTTGCCTCCGCGCAGATTAAATCGGGGGAACAGCAGTCGTGCCGTACCCGCCGATATTGGAAGCCGTCAAGCCGCGCCGAGATGCCGCGCAAAAAAATTCCCCGCCGCTTTGACGGGGATTAAACATTTCGAGGAGAGTTTACTTTAAGCCGAGCTTTTTATCGAAGTAGTCGAGGGCATAATCCTTATTTAGAGCGAGCCAAGCCGCGTCGCGCCACTGCCCGTCGATTTTGAATTGGTCGAGCCCCTCGGTGTTCATCTGATAATCGATGCCCGCCTTGGCGCAGAAATTTGCCATAATCGCGTTGGCGTCGCCGCTTGAGGTGTCAATGATTTGCCCGTGCGTGCCGTCGTTTTGTCCGTAGTAGCGTTCAACCCACATCATCGCGATTGACCTGTCGAAGATATTGCCGCCCGCCACTTCGTCGAGTTCGGCGTCGTTGAGCAGTTCGTCTTTAAATTTTTCCTCTGTCATTGTTATCAGCCTCCAAAGTTCCTTCTGCCCATTATACGCCAAGGTTGCGATTTTGTTACAAAAAATTTTCGCGCTGTGCTAAAATATTTTTCGACTAACTGAACGGGAGGAAATGCTTTGTTTGTCAAAGGTGAGCTTGAGAAAATCGAAAATAAAATTCTGCGCGGCGAACGTTTGAGTCGCGAAGACGGGCTGGCTTTGTTTGCGTGCAATGAATTGAGTTGGCTGGGAGCCTTAGCCGACCACGTGAGGCGTCGAATCAGCGGCGACACGGTTTATTACAACGTCAACTGCCACGTGAATCTTACTAACATCTGCGCGGCGCGTTGTAAGTTCTGCGCGTTCGGGCGCGGCGTCGAAGACCGGGGAGCTTACGCCATGACGCCGGACGACGCGATTAACCTGGTGACCGAGGCTAGCCGCGACCCGCACTTGACGGGCTTGCATATAGTGAGCGGTTTGCACCCCACCTGGAGCTTTGAACACTATCTGGCGTTCGTTGACACCTTGCATAAAAAATTCCCCGCGTTGCATATCAAAGGCTTCACGGGCGTCGAGATTCAACACTTCGCGAACATATCGGGGCTTGGCGTCGAGGAGGTCTTGCTTCGGCTGAAAGAGGTCGGGCTTGAGACGATAGCAGGCGGCGGCGCGGAGATTCTTTCCGACCGCGTGAGGAACCTCCTTTGCCCGAAGAAGGCAACCGCTGCTCAATGGCTTAACGTCGCGAGGACGGCTCATAAGCTCGGTATCAAGACGAACGCTTCAATGCTCTACGGACACATTGAGACGTTGGCTGAACGCGTCGACCACTTGCTGACGTTGCGCGAGCTTCAAGACGAGACGGGCGGCTTCCAAACGTTTATCTGCTTCCCGTTCCTGCCGAAGAACACCGCGCTTGAACATGAAATTAAGCAAACGTCAATGTGGGATGACTTGCGGACGATAGCGATAGCGCGGCTCATGCTGGACAACTTCCCGAACGTCAAAGCGTATTGGGTGATGTTGACGGTGCCGGTCGCGCAGGTTGCGTTGAGCTTCGGAGCAAACGACATCGACGGGACAATCCACCGCGAGAACATTTTGCACGAGGCGGGAGCGACTTCGCCGAGGAGTCTTGCCGAGGACGAAATCATCAGAATCATACGCGAGGCGGGGCGAATTCCCGTAGCGACGGGGGGCAAGTTATGAACACCTTGGAGCTTGCAAAGGATAAAATTTCTTTGGGGCAACGTCTCAATCGCGACGAGGCTCTTGCGCTTTACGAGGACAACGATTTGCTTTACCTCGCCGAATCTGCGCGGAGGCTTAAGGAATTTCACAGCGGCAAGAAAGTTTTTTACGTCTTCAACCGCCACATTAACCTAACCAACGTCTGCAAGGCGAATTGTCCGTTATGCGCTTATCAGTGTCGAAGCGGCGACAATCGCGCTTTCACGCTTGAGCTTTCCGATGTGGAGAAAATCCTCCGTGACGCCGCGCAGGTTAGTGAAGTCCATATCGTCAGCTCGTTGCACCCCGATAAAGACTTCAGCTATTACGTCGACACTGTTAAGCTTGTGCGGAAGACTTTGCCGTACGTCGGGATTAACGCGTTCACTCCCGTTGAAATCGTCAACTTCGCGCAGATTAGCGGCAAGAGCGTCGTCGAGGTCTTAAGCGTCTTGATTGGCGCGGGCGTGACCAGTTTGGCGGGCGGCGGAGCAGAAATTCTTTCCGACCGCGTGCGCGAAATCATCTGCCCGAAAAAATGTTCTGCCTCCGAATGGCTCAACGTCATGCGGACGGCTCACACCCTCGGCTTGCGGACGAACGCTTCGATGATGTACGGGCACGTCGAAACGATTGAGGAGCGCATTGAACATTTGCTGACGTTGCGTGACTTGCAGGACGAAACGGGCGGCTTCGTGGCGATGATGTTATTCCCCTTCCACCCGGACAACACGGAGCTCGGCAAACGATTCAACTTGCGGCGCGTCGGCTCGTGGGAAGATTTGAAAATGCTTGCGCTGTCGAGGTTGGTGCTGGACAACTTCGCGCACTTCAAGGCGTTTTGGGTCATGCTGACGTTGCCAATCGCGCAACTGGCTTTGAGCTTCGGCGCGGACGATTTGGACGGCACAATCGGCGAAGAGAAGATAATCCACGCGGCAGGCGCAAAAGCCTCGGCGGGCATAACGCGTCAACAGCTGGAGAAAATTATCGCAGAGGTCGGCTATCGTCCCGTCGAACGCGACAGCTTTTATAACGAGGTGATTTGAATGGCGGCATTGGACGATTTGATTAAGCTGATTCAAGATGACGACCTGCGCGGGCGGCTCAAGGCGGAATTCGATAAGCTCCGTCGGCGAAAGAAGTTCGGGCTGGTCTTTGAATCGCATGTTGAGGAAGCCTGCAAGCCGATTTATCCCGCGCTAACCGAACTCGACGACGTAAGCCGTGCGCCCGACTCCGACTTATGGCACGTGCTCATTGAGGCGGAAAATTTTCACGCCCTCCAACTGCTAAAGTATCTCTACGCCGGCAAAGTCGATTGCATTTACATTGACCCACCCTATAACACCGGCGCACGCGATTGGAAGTACAACAACGACTATGTCGACGCGACGGACACCTTCCGCCACAGCAAATGGCTTTCGATGATGGAACGGCGTCTCGTCCTCGCCAAGGAGCTTTTATCGGACAGCGGCGCGATTTTTATTTCTATCGACGATAACGAACAGGCAACCCTCAAACTCCTCTGCGATGACGTGTTCGGCGCAAGTAATTTCGTCTCGTCGCTTCCGTGGCAGTCGCGGCAATCACTCCAGAACGATACCGACTTGAGCATCAATCATGAGTTCATTGTTGTTTACGCGAAGAAACGCCGCATGAAAGACCGCCGCTTGAAACCGTCGAACGCTGACCGCTGGCACTCGATAAAAGAATTCGCATTCAATCCGTTGCCGATTGATGAATCGAAATTCTCCAACCCCGACGACGACCCGCGAGGTGCATGGAAAGCTGACCCCTTCGACGCGCCGAACGTCCGCCCAAATTTGACTTACCCGATAACGAATCCGAACACCAGCGAAATTTTTTTGCCGCCTAAAGGACGTTGCTGGCGGGTATCGCCCGAAAAGTTTGCAGCGTTGCTGGCAGACGAGCGAATCGTTTTCGGCAAGACGGGCAAGACAAAGCCTCAACTGAAAGTTTTCTTGAGCGAACAGAAATTCCTCGGCACCGTTCCGAATTCGTGGTTCGACGCTGAAAGCTACGGAACAGCTACGGAGGGCACTAAGCTTTTGCAAAAGATTTTCGGCGACGAAAAAACTTTCGCAACCCCGAAGCCGCCGCGTCTTATCGAAAAGATTTTACGAATGGCAACGAACAAACCCGACGCGCTGATTGTAGACTTCTTCGCGGGTAGCGGCACGACTTTGCACGCGGTCAATCTGCTCAATGCTTTGGACGGCGGCAAGCGGCGTTGCATACTGGTCACCAACAACGAAGTTTCCGACGCCGAGGAAAAGTCTCTGCGCAAACAAGGCTTGACGCCCGCTGACGACGCTTGGCAAGCTTTGGGGATAGCGCGGCACGTGACGTGGGCAAGGACGCGTTGCAGTATCGAGGGGCACGACATCAACGGCACGCCGCTCAAAGGCAACTACCTCGGCACGGATTTGGCAATGGCTGACGGCTTCAAATCGAACGCGATTTTCTTCAAGCTGACTTATCTGGAGAGGGATGACGTTGCGCTGGGCAGGTCGTTCAAAGAATTGTTGCCTGTGCTGTGGCTGAAGGCGGGCGGTATCGGCAAATGCCCGACGCTCGACACGGAGGAGCCGTTCAAAATCTTTGCCGCGAATAAATTTGCCGTGCTGCTCGACGAAAGACGCTTCAAGGAATTTGCGGAGGCGTTGCGTGTCGAAGAGGAGGTCGAAACAATTTTTATCGCGACGGGCTCAAAGGCGACGCTGAACAAAATGCGCGAGCTCTTGAACGTCCCGCGAGCTGTTCGGCTGTACGGCGATTATCTGAAGCATTTCCGCGCCAAGGAGGTCACGCGATGAAAATCAATTTGCTACCCTTTCAAGACGCCGCACGAATCGATTTGCGCGACGCCCTCGACGACGCCCGCCACAACTACGACAGACGCCATAAGCCGCAGATAATATCGTTCACGGCGGCGACGGGTGCGGGCAAGACGATTATCCTCATCTCGTTGGTTGAGAGCGTTTACCTCGGAGACGACACTTATCCCGCGCAGGACGACGCAATTTTTATTTGGCTGAGCGATTCGCCCGAACTCAACGAACAATCGCGCAAGAAGTTCTTCGACCACGCGGACGACTTCCTACGCGATAAGCTCCTCACGATAACCGACGAGACCTTTGACGGCGAGACGCTGGAAGACGGGCGGATTTACTTCCTCAACACGCAAAAGCTTTCGCGGACGAGCAACCTGACGCGGCAGTCGGACATGCGGCAATTCACGATATGGGAGACGTTGCAGCGGACGGCTGAGGAAAAATCTGCGCGGCTGTATCTGATAATCGACGAGGCACATCGCGGCGCGAAGAATCACAATGACGCGACGACCATCATGCAGAAATTCATCAAGGGCAGCGTCGACGACGGGCTGAAGCCGTTGCCTGTGGTTATCGGAGTGTCGGCGACGATTGAACGCTTTAACGAACTTGTCAAAGGCGCGGGCGCGACGATAAACAACTGCGCGGTGTCGAATGAGATTGTGCGCGAGGCGGGCTTGCTTAAGGACAGGATAATCGTCATCTACCCCGACGCCGGCGATAAGGAAATGTCTATGCTGACGGCGGCGGCTCAAGATTGGCTGAGCAAGCGCGAACATTGGCTGGCGTATGATTCGGCGGTTAAGCCCGTCTTTATCGTGCAAGTGCAGAGTGGCACGGGCAACAGCATTTCGGATACCGACCTGGACGAATGCTTGAAGACAATCGAGACGGCGACGGGCGAACGCTTTAACGTCGGCGAAGTGGTTCATACGTTCGGGGACGCGGGCGACTTGACGATAAACGGTTTGCTGGTCACGTATCGCGAGCCGTCACGAATCACGGAGGACGACGCGATTAAGATTGTGCTGTTCAAGGAAAATCTTTCGACGGGCTGGGATTGTCCGCGAGCCGAAACGATGATGTCCTTCCGCCGAGCGACCGACGCCACGTATATCGCGCAACTGATCGGGCGCATGATTCGCACGCCGTTGCAAAGACGAATCGACGCGGACGAGACGCTCAACGAAGTTAGCCTGTTCCTGCCGAAGTTCGACCCGCAGACCGTGAATCAAATCATTGACACGTTGCACAGCTTGGAGACGGGCGCAGTCACCCTAAAGGCAGTTAGGAGTTATGAGTTAGGAATTGGGAATTATTTGGGGCGCGAGGACGTTTTGCAATTCATAAACACGCTGGGCTTGAAGACGTACCGAATCAACCGAACGAGACCCGTTAAGCGATTGACTGCGCTGTTCGAGCTGGCGCGGCTGTTGAACTGGACGGGGCTTTATCTTGACGGGTTGGACGAGGTGATTGATTCCGTCGTCAAGATGATTCGCGCCCACGTCGAGAGGCTCAAGGCGGCGGGCGACTACGAGGCGGCTATCGAGCGTATCGTTCAGTTCAAGCTCAACGCGCAAGTCATAAACGTTTTCGGGGAACGGAGCGGCGGCTTTGCGACGGCGGATTTGTTTTCCGTCAACGAGAGCGATGCGGACAGGCGATTTGATTTTGCGACGGCTAAGCTGGGCGACGAGGCGATTGCGACGCGTTATCTGCTTGAATACGGCGCGGCGGACTTGAACGTTGCCAAGCTTGAGGCGATTCTTTTCGCCGAGGATAACGCCTGCGCGGAGGCTTTAGAGAAATTCGCGGAGGAAAAGTTTCGAGCGTTCGTCGAGGCTTATCGCCGCCGATTCGTCGAGGTCGAGCCGGCGTATCGACAGCTTTACGATGATATTACCTCTTCCGCCGACGAGATAAGCGAGCACAATTTTACTTTGCCCAATGTGATGACGGACTTGCCGCGAGCCGACGACGGGCTTGAATATGCCGACCACCTGTTTGTTGACGAAAAGAGCGGCACGGCACGAATCAAGCTTAACACGTGGGAGGCGGGCGTTTTATCGGAGGAGCAGGCGCGAAAAGATTTTGTCTGTTGGCTGCGGAACTTCGAGCGTAAGCCGTGGGCGTTGTGCTTGCCGTATCAAGATGAGCACGGCGAGTGGCACAGGTTTTATCCCGACATGATAATCATACGGCGCGGGGCGGACGGTTATGTTGCTGACGTATTGGAGCCGCACGATTCGACGCGTCGTGACAATTTGGGCAAGGCGCAAGCTTTGGCAACGTATGCGACGGACAATCCGATTGTCGGGCGGCTGGAGCTGATTCGCCAACATAAAAACTATTTCAAGCGATTGGATATGCGCGAAGTTCGTGAAAAAGTTTTGCGGGCGTCGACGAACGCTGAGCTTGATAATATCTTCGACGAGCACGGGAAAATTTCTTGACGGGAGGAGCATGGATTTTGAACTTGACTTTAAGAAACTTAATCGACGAGGCAAAGATTTTTTGTGAGTTGATGTCCGCGAAGAATCATGTCAACCTAATTGGCGTAACGGACGGTAAAGCGGTCGGAACTTACGTTGAACACGAGTTTAAAAATTATCTTGGAACACGTTACGTCTTTACAGTCGGCAACAGCGCACGCGGTATCGATTTGCCCGACGAAAATATTTTGACCGATATAAAAGTTACCTCCATTGCTCAGCCGCAATCAAATTGTCCTTGCAGATTTCACAACGACAAAACGACTGCGCGAGATGCTCAAAGACGGCGCGAACAAAGAGGATATTATTGGCTTCCTGCATGATAAAAATTTGCCGGGCGATGAAATTACTTACAACAGCCTCGCGGAAGAAATTTTGTCTCATACGCCTCCGCAAGGATACTTGACGGTCAGCAATGCCTTGCAGTGGCGGCTACAGTATTCGCGAGCAATTTCTTTGAACAATGCGGTCGAGGGGGTTACGAATTATGATTGGCAAGCGTGAGTTCGGCGACTACCAAACGCCCTTGAACTTCGCTGTCAAGGTTTGCAACTTCTTGAAGACGGAGCGGAACGTCAAGCCCGCGACTGTTCTTGAGCCGACTTGCGGTGTTGGGAACTTTCTAAGAGCCGCGCTTACCTTCAACGCCGAGAAATATTACGGCATCGAGATAAATCCCGTCCACTGCGCGACTTGTGCGGAAGCCGTCAACGACACGCGACTTGAGCTAATTTGCGCCAATATCTTTAAACACGATTTGAGCCGCCTCCCGAAAGATAATCTGCTCGTGATAGGAAATCCTCCGTGGGCAAACAACGAAACCCTTTCCAAACTGAACTCCGCCAACTTGCCGCCGAAGAGCAACTTCAAACGCCTGAAAGGGCTTGACGCTTTGACGGGCGCGAGCAACTTTGACATCTGCGAATATATTTTGTTGAATCTTTTAAACGCGTGCAGAGGTTCCGACGCTATTTTTGCCATGTTATGCAAGACCTCGACGGCGCGGAACGTTTATAAGGAACTCCGACGCGCCGAATTTAATTTTGCTTGCTGTGAGCTGTTTGAGTTCGACGCCGCGAAAATTTTCGGGGTAAGCGCAAATGCCTGCCTGCTGTTTATCCGATTGATGAAGGAAGATAATCCCCCTCCTCCGTGCAAAATTTATTCTTTAGACGCGCCGCACAAGCTCAAAAAAATTTTTACTGCTGCGGATTCGACAGGGGAATTTTTCGGCAAGAGCTGCTTTGAATGGCGCCAGGGTCTCAAGCATGATTGCGCCCGCGTTTTGGAATTGACGTTGGCGGACGGCGTATTACGTAACGGCTTCGGCGAAGTCGTCGACATCGAGAGCGAGCTAATCTTCCCGCTGATTAAGAGTAGCAGGATTAAAACGAGCCTCCTCAACGAGTTCACGAAGTATCTAATCGTCACTCAACGGCGCGTGAGCGAGGACACTGCTCATATCGAATCAAACTATCCAAAAGCGTGGAGCTACCTGAATCGTCACGTTGAACACTTTGCGCGGAGGAGGAGTAGCGTTTGGCGCGGCAAGCCGAAGTTCTCAGTGTTCGGCATCGGCGATTATTCTTTTGCCAAGTACAAGGTCATCGTCAGCGGATTTTATAAGACGCCGTTGTTCGCATTGGCTTACTCCTCAAAACCCGTAATGGCGGACGATACGACTTACTTTATCGGCTTCGAGACTTACGACGCGGCGTATACTGCAATGCTCTTGCTGAATTCTGAACGCGTGCAAAGTTTCTTGACGGGCAACGTCTTCCTTGATGCCAAACGCCCTTACACAAAGAAAATTCTGGCGCGACTGGACTTTGGGAAAATTATCGACGCACTCAGCTTTGAGGACTTGAAGCAAACCGAACGGCGGCTCGGTTTAGAAGGGCATCTTACGCCCGCAATATTGGAGAAATTTACAGCGTCGCTCGAAAGTCAGCCGACGTTGTTTTAATTTGACAAGGCAACTTGCATTTGCTATAACGGGCTTGATTTTGCAAGAGAGGAATTTTAGCGTGACGTTTTCAAATGAATTAACAGGCGAAATTTACGTTTACGACGACAACTTGATTGGCATAGCGAAAAATTTATTTAAAGCTCATAAGTTGAAAGTGCCTTCGGTAGATGAATTCGCGCCCATTACGGATTTAATTCGTTACAATGCCGTCAACGATGTTTCTGAAGAATCGCCTTCAGCATTGGGTGATTATCTTGAAAAAGCAATGCGCTATACCTACGTAAATATTCATGCTTTGGGAATCTTTCTTTACGGACACGATACTTTGGAAAGCTTTATTCCATGCGTTGCGGACAAGCTGTCTTCACGGGATTATTTGCCGAGCAGATATATCGACGATGCCGCAAAATTATTGGCGCGTGCTATAAGTGATTATCGAATAAACATCAACGTGCTTTTGAACGCCCCGCCGAATTTTGACGATAAGATAAAATTTGTAGCTCTGTGGTTTGCGAGAAATTGTTTTGACGATTTGCCGGAGAACTTTGATGAACGAGACTTTCTTTCTCTTTTCTACGACAAGGCATATATTTTCTCTGAGTTTCTTGCAACGTATTATTCGGTTTTGTCGGGAAAGCCCGTGCTACACCGCCAAGGCGTTCCGCGAACACCGCAATTAGAAATGGCGGATTGGCTAAGCGATTTAAATGATTGAAAAATTTTTCTGTCGTCAAAGTTCTTGGCGGCAGATTTTTTTTGACAATATCGCCGTCATTTGCTATAACGGGCAGGAACTTGCAAAGGAGGTAACACGCTTGAAGTATCAAGAATTGGTCTTTGCCCTGCAAAAGTTTTGGGCGGATAGAGGTTGCATATTGGCGGAGCCCTACGACGTAGAGAAAGGCGCGGGCACGATGAACCCGTTTACATTTTTGCGCGTACTCGGACCGGAGCCGTGGAACGTTGCTTATACGGAGCCTTCGCGCAGACCCGCCGACGGTCGCTACGGCGACAACCCCAATCGCCTTTATCAGCATCATCAACTGCAACTGATTATGAAGCCGTCGCCCGACAATATCCAGGAGCTTTACCTTGACAGTTTGGCGGCTATCGGCATTGAGGCGGCGAAGCACGATATTCGATTCGTCGAGGACAACTGGGAATCGCCGACGCTTGGAGCTTGGGGCTTGGGCTGGGAAGTTTGGCTCGACGGCATGGAGATAACGCAATTCACGTATTTTCAGCAGGTCGGCAGTCAAGACGTGAAGCCCGTGGCGGTCGAGATAACTTACGGCTTGGAGCGGCTTGCCATGTATATTCAAGGCGTCGAAAACGTTTACGACGTGGAATGGGCGGAGGGCGTCACTTACGGCGACATCTTCCACCAAAACGAATTTGAGCAGACGAGTTACGCCTTCGACTTGAGCGACGAGGATTTACTCTTTGAGCTGTTCGATAAGTACGAGGCGGAGGCTGTTCGGATTATCAAGCTCGGCTACGTGCACCCCGCCTACGATTATGTCTTGAAGTGTTCGCACACGTTCAACTTGCTCGACGCTCGCGGGGCTATCAGCGTAAGCGAACGGACGGCGTTTATCGGGCGCGTGAGGCGTTTGGCTCGCATGTGCGCCGAAGTCTACCTTAAACAGCGCGAAAAACTCGGCTACCCCTTGCTGAAAAAATCTGCGGAGGTGAACGCTTAATGGACACGAAAACTTTGCTCCTCGAAATCGGCACGGAAGAGATACCCGCGCACGCCATGCCCGGCATACTCGACCAACTTAAGACTTTGGCGGAAAAATCGCTGTCGGAGGCGCGTATCACTTTCGGCGACGTTCAAACCCTCGGCACTCCGCGCAGGTTGGCATTGCTGGTTAGCGACGCGGCGAACGCTCAAGCCGACATTGAAACGGAAAAGCGCGGTGCTTCCGCAAAGATAGCCTTCGACGCCGACGGCAACCCGACTAAGGCGGCGATTGGCTTTGCCAAGAAAAACGGCGTCCGCCCCGAAGATTTAATCATCCGCGACGGCTATATCTACGCCGTGATTCGCGAACAGGGCAAGCCCTCCGCCGATATTTTCAAGACGCTCCTGCCCAAGCTCATTTGCGATTTGAGTTTCCCGAACAACATGCGTTGGGGCAATTTGGACTTCAAATTTATTCGCCCGCTCCGTTGGATTGTCGCGCTGTTCGACGCCGAGATTATCCCGTTCGAGGTCGCCGGCGTCAAAAGCGGCAAGACTTCACGCGGTCACAGATTTTTAAGCAAGGGCGATTTTGAAATTGCGACGGCGGCTGATTATGTCAAAACCTGCGCGGAGAACTTTGTTATCGTCGACCAAAATCAGAGGCGCGACATGATAACCGCGCAGATTAAGGCGGTGGCGTCGTCCAAAGGCGGCGTGGCGGAAATTACCGACGACCTGTTGGAGGAAGTGCTTTACCTCGTCGAATATCCGACGGCACTGGCTGGCGAATTCGAGACGAAATATCTTGCGTTGCCCGCCGAAGCCGTGATAACGCCCATGCGCGACCACCAACGCTATTTCCCCGTTAAGACTATCGGCGGCAGATTGATGCCGCTTTTTATCACGATACGCAACGGCGGCAAGGATTATATCGACATTGTGCAACACGGCAACGAACGCGTCTTGAAGGCTCGGCTGGAGGATGCGCAATTCTTCTTCAACGAGGACAGGAGAAAATCTCTGGACGCTCACCGCGACAGGCTTAAGACCGTCGTTTTCCAAGAGGGGCTGGGTTCCGTTTACGAAAAAACGGAGCGGCTCGTTGCGCTTGTCAAGAAAATCGCGGGGCTTATCGGCGTCGACGCGACCAACGCGATACGTGCGGCGGAGCTGTCCAAAGCCGACCTGGTAACGGGCATGGTGACGGAGTTCACTGAGCTGCAGGGCGTCATGGGGCGCGAATACGCCAAACTCGACGGCGAGGAGGCGGAAGTCTGCGCGGCTATCGACGAACATTATATGCCCAGATTTGCGGGCGACGCTCAGCCCAAGACGACGGCGGGCAAAATTCTCAGCCTCGCGGATAAGATTGACAACATCGTCGCGACGTTCAGCAGAGGGCTTGTACCGACCGGCTCGCAAGACCCGTTTGCTTTAAGGCGTCAAGCGTTGGGTATCGTCAACCTGCTTAGCGGGGCTCGTTGGTCGTTGCCGCTCAGCGAAGTCGTCGAACCGGCAATGGATTTGCTCAAGATAACGGACGAAGTTGGTCGCGAACACATTCAGCGGGACGTGGCGGACTTCATGCGCCTGCGCGTCAAAAATGTATTGGGCGGCTCGACGCGCTATGACGTTATCGACGCGGTGATTGGCGACGTGGACGACGTGTTTGCCGTGACGCTCAAGGCGGCGGCTGTCGAACAATTCCTCGCCACGCCCGACTCGACCAAAGTTATTCAATCGTTCGTGCGCGTGGGCAACCTCGCCCGTAAAGCCGAAACGTCCGACATCAACGCGGAGCTGTTCACGTCGGACGCGGAAAAGGTTTTGCATGGAGCATTCGCGGCGATAAAGGTCGCGGCAGACGAACTCGTCGCCAAAAAAGATTTCCTCGGCGCACTCGACGTACTCAAGAAACTTTCCACGCCGATAGATTCATTCTTCGATTCGGTTATGGTCATGGACGAGAATTTGACGGTGCGGAAAAATCGGCTCGCGTTGCTCAAGGCGATAGACGACCTGCTCGCGCAAATCGCCGACTTCGGAAAGATTGTCTTGTAGGAGCTCGAATTTCATGGAGGAAATTAAAATTGCGCCGCGTTCATTTAACTTCATGGAATCGGACGAAAGGCGCGGCATTCTTACTAAGCGGAGCTTATACAAGAACAAGTTGCGGGCGGAAATCGGCTGGTACCTCAAATTGCCTAAGGAACTGCGTTACTTAACGCCGCGTATCTTCGACTATTCGTTGGATTGTGATTCGCCCTTCGTCAGCATGGAATTCTACGGTTATCGCACTTTGCACGAATTGTTAATTCGCAACCGGGGGGGGGGTATCGCGTTCAGACTGTGAAGAGATTTTCCGACGGCTCCTGTTTGTCGTAGAGGAGTTTCAAGCTCACAGGATAAATTGCGACAGAGCCTCCGCGCAGGTTGCCGTTAGGGCTATGTGCGTCGATAAGACGGTGCGCCGCTTGCAGAGGCTCGGCGACGATTTTAAAAATTTTTTCACGCGACGGATTATCGTCAACGGCAAGACTTATCCCTCCCTGAACGAAATAATTGACGTGTTGCCCGCTATGGCGGAACGCTTGCTCTTTGAAAACGTCGAAGAATATTTTTCGGTGATTCACGGCGATTTGTGCTTCCCGAACATTTTGGTTGAGGAGGAGCATAAATTTTTCCGCCTCGTGGATCCTCGCGGGCAATTCGGCGACTTCGACATATACGGCGATTGGCGTTACGACTTGGCGAAACTGTTGCATTCGCCGGAGGGCGGTTACGACTTCATCATAGCCGACGCGTTCAAGGTAAACGTTCACGGCACGGCGATTGATTACGAAATGCCGAACTTCGCGGCGACGCGAGAAATTTTCTTCGAGGTCTTCGCGACGCAACTTAGGGACTTGCCCGCACTTCGGCTGATTGAGGCGACATTGTTCTTGAGCATGATACCGTTGCACGCCGATTCGCTAAGTCGTCAGCAAGTCATGTTGGCGCGGGGCTTGGCTTGCGGTTCCGCGAGGCGGGTTACACCGTGCCGAAATATCAAATCGCGGTCAGGGGCAAAACGCTGTTCGAGTGGTCGATGTCGAGTTTGGAAGATTTCTTCGGCGAGCCGTTTACGTTTATCGTGCGCAAGGAGGACAACGCTACGGATTTTATCGAGGCAACTTGCGGCAGGCTTGGCATTTCCGCGCAGATTATTCAGCTTGACGAATTGACGCGTGGGCAAGCCGAAACAGCAATGTTCGCTTCGGAGCTGTGGAATGTCGACGAGCCGCTCCTGATTTACAACATTGATACTTACGTTGAGCCGGGACAGCTTAGGTTGGAGCTGATTCGCGGTGCAGGCTTTATTCCGTGTTTCACGGCGGAAGGGACGCATTGGAGCTTCGTTAAGCTTGACGACGACGGCAAAGCTGTCGAGGTTCGCGAAAAGGAGCGAATATCAAATCATTGCTCAATCGGCGCGTACTGCTTCCAATCTGCGCGGCTTTACGCTGAACTTTACGCGAGCTATTACGGCGGCGATACGGGGCGCGTCGAACAATAAATTGCGCCGATTTACAACCTTCTGATTGAGCGCGGCGCGGAAGTTTATATTCAAGACATCCCCGCCGAGTACGTTCACGTTTTGGGCACGCCTGCGGAAGTGGTGACTTTTGCCGGCGGAGGTGGCGGCAATGTTTGATACAGCCAAAGTCCGGCGCATGACGGCGGAGCTTATAAAATTTGCCGGCGAACGCGATAACGTCTGGTTGATTCTCGACACCATAAACATAAACGTCATGATTCTCTTTCGGCGGCTTAAAATGCGGGTCAAAGCGATATTATCGGACGTGCCGATTTATTTGGCGAAAACCCCTGCCGAGGAACTTTGGGGGTTGCCCGTCCTTAAAACCCCCGAAGCCGCAACAAACTTCAATGAGCGCACGGGAATAATCATACTTACTGAAAAGCCGATGTCACTTATTCAAACGACCTTCGACTTCGCGGTAAGCGGGCAGCCGCTGAAAATCCCCGCGTTCGTCATGACGCCCGAAGAAGTTTTGGCGATTTACGACCGCTTGACGATAATCAACATCATACAACAATATCAGGCAGACGGTTTACCTTCGCCCGCGCCGAAAGATTTGGCGGCAAGATTCGCTCGCGGCTTGACGACCTTTTTAAACCCCGATTCGCAAAACGTAAAGATTCGGCTTTGGGACAGGAATTATTTCGTCGCGCCGAGTTACGACGTTGACGATACGGCGATAGTCCTGCGCGGGCAAATCGTTTACGAAAACCGCTACACCGCGAAGACGCTCGAATTCTATCGCGCCGTCTATCCCAATGCTCCGATTATCGTCTCGACGTGGAAAAACGAACTGACTGACGAATTCCGCACGGTGTGCAAGAAAAACTCCGTCGTCCTGTTGGAGAACATTCAGCCTGCCTTGCCCGGCTTCGGACACATTAACTATCAGCTGGAAAACGCGTTAAAGGGCGTCCTCTACGTTAAGGAAAATCTCCGCACGAAGTATATTCTGGTCACGCGCACAGACCAGCGGCTCAATAAATTCGATTTCCTCCTCCGCTTCCGCAACCTGATTCAAACCTTCCCGCCGCTCGGCGATAAACTTCACGGGCGAATAATTATTTTCGGGACTTTGCTGACCAAAAAATATTTGCCGTTCAGCATTACGGATTTTCTCATGTTCGGGCACGTCGCCGATATTTTCAAGGTGTACAATATTCCGCCTCTGCGCGACGCCACGGAATTTCGCGCCCGTATGATTCATTGGAAAACTTTTCTCGATATGCGCAGAAAACTCAGCCGCGCCACGTTCGTAAAATGTGACTTCGCCGAACACGGGGCGAAGCTGAAAAAATTTAACAAGATTATGAACAGATTCGTCAACACGGATATTTTTTGGTTAAAGAATTTTTATCGCAACCACATCGCTCCGCTCGACGAGACGAGACTCCTTGAAACGTGGTGGCGATTTATGCAACAATACCTTTTGCTCGTTGACATGGATTCGGTTGCTTTTGATTGGGCAAAGTATGAAGACCACCGTCGCTATTGCGACGAAGCAACGGGCACAGACTTTTCGCAGTGGTTGGAGCTGTGCAGAAATTTTAATGTTGATTGGGTTTGAGCAAAAAGTTGCAGGAAGTTTCGCCGCCGCGTCGAATTCGCTTGGCAGAAATAAGAGCGATAAATTCAAAAGGAAGAATGATTATGAGCACAAATTTATTTCTCGAACTCGGCGAAGATTCCCCGTTGAGCCGAATCAAAACTTACTTTGACGCTCTGCAGAATTCTGCGGACGAATATCTCTTCGCCATCGACGTGAGTACGGGACAAGTCATGCTGTCGAAGAATTTCCTGCGCGACTTCAATTTCCCCGATAACCTCGTCGAAGATTTCACCGCCATGCTAACGCCGTTCGTTTGGCATGATGACCGCGAAATTCTCGAAGACGCCATGAACGAATTGCACGCGGCAACGCCGGGCGTAGAGATTTTTTGCGAATTCCGCTTGCTAAATCGCGACGGCGAATACGGTTGGGTATCGCTCAGCATGACCACCGGCGCGGACGAATTCGGGGCACCGGAGCTTGTCGCGGGCGTGATTGCTCGCATGGATTTGAAACTCAAAGCCGACTACGTGACGGGGCTTCTCAACCGCAACTCTTTCCAAAATGCCCTCATGCGCGAACTGAACAGCTCCCCCGACGCTCGCGGCGCGGTGATTTTCGTCGGGCTTGATAATTTCCAACTCGTCAATGAAACTTACGGTCACGAATTCGGCGACAACGCCCTTAAGCAGCTCGCCCAAGACATCACCAACATTTTGCCGCCCGATATTCGCCTCTACAAGCTCGATAATGACATGTTCGCCTTTTTCGTCGCCGACGTGTACCCCGAAGAGATTGAGATTATTTTCTCCAGCATTCAGCTCTGTATGCGCGAAATTCGCAACGTCGAGGATACAATCTTCTGCACGGCGTCGGGTGGCGCAACCTTCTATCCCGACGACGCCGACGACGTGATAACCCTCATGCGCTACGCCGAGGTTGCCCTTGAATTTGCGCGTCAAAAGGGCAAAGACCAAATCGCCTTCTTCGATTCGGATTACTACGAGCGGTGGCGTTACGATTTGGGTATGCAAAACCTCATGCAGAATTCAATCGCCCGCGGTTGCGAGGACTTCTTCCTTTGCTATCAGCCGCAAATCGACGCCAAAACCGGTGCGCTAGTCGGCGCGGAGGCTCTCTTGCGTTGGTACGACAGAGACGGCTCGGTCGTCGCGCCCATGCAATTTATCCCGCTCCTTGAACGTTCCCGCATGATTATTCCCGTCGGGCATTGGATTATCGAAAACGCCGTTACCACCGCCAAAAAGTGGCAGGAGTTCATGCCGCGCTTTGAGATAAGCATAAACATTTCGCTCTATCAGCTGGAAGAGCATATGCTTTACGAATTCGTCAAGGACTGCATCGAACGTCACCAAATCGACCCGACCACGTTGGTTTTCGAGCTTACGGAGAGCAATAAGGTTTACGATTGGGATTTCGTCAACAAGCAGTTTAACGCCTTCCACGACCTCGGCATTAAAATCGCCATGGACGATTTCGGCATGGGCTACGCCAATCTTGCCTTCATGAAGAATTTCCGTTGCAACCAAGTTAAGATTGACCGCGCCTTCGTCGAGGACATTTTGAACAGCGAATACGACCGCAACATCGTCAAGCACGTTATCGCCATGTGCCACGCCAACGGCATGGAGGTTTGCATTGAGGGCATAGAGGACGAGGCGACCTATATTTTCCTGCGCGACGTGTGCGACGCCGACATTATCCAAGGTTTCTATTTCGGCTACCCGGAGACCGAAGACGTGTTCGTCAAGCGGTTCAACAAGTGAGGCGGAGGGATTGGCATGAAAAATTTTCTGGCGGCTGTTATCTGCGGCGTGTTGATTCTGAGTTCATCGTTGAGCTTGGCGGCTGTTGACGGCGGCAAGATTGCCCTCGGCGGCGTGGTGCCCGGCATGAGCGAAACCGATTTGATTGACGCCTTCGGGCAACCGATAAGCAAACGCGGCGACGATTGGACTTATAAAAACTTCAAGGTCGAAGTCGAACGCGGCATTGTCACCGAGATTGAGACGCGCTCCGAGGCGATTACCACGCCCGACGGCATGAGGGTTGGACTTGCGGCTGAGGAGCTGAATCCGACTTTCGGCAAGGCTGATAAAGTCGACGTTGACCGCAACGATACCGAATATGAATACTACAGCACCGACCGCACCAAAAAGATTGAGTTCAAGGTCGTAAACGGCATTATCGCGAAAATTTCTTGCAAGCTGGTCGATTAACGGCGGCATGAAGACGATAAAATTTTTGCTAATCTGCGCGGCTCCGGTCGCGGGATTTTTTTTTAGCCTGATAAGCGGCTCCGTCGACATTGCGCCCGCGCAGGTGTTTGGCGAACTCGACGAGACAAAGCGGCAAATCCTGCTGAACATACGCCTGCCGCGGACAATCGCAGCCGTGTTGGTTGGCGTGAACTTGTCGCTGTCGGGCGCGATATTGCAAGCCGTCATGAAGAATCCGCTGGCAGACCCGCACATAATCGGCATATCGTCGGGCGCGGGGCTGTTCGGGATATTCGTCATGCTGGTTGCGGGCGACGCGGGAGCCTTGATGACGCCGGCGGCATTTATCGGCGCGATGTTGGCGGCGACGCTGATTTACTTCTTGGCGTGGAAGGAGGGCATTCGCCCGATTCGCGTGATATTGGCGGGCGTGGCGGTCAGCGCGTTTTTGGGCGCGGGCATATCGGCGTTGCTGATTTTCTATTCGGATAAAGTTCACGGCGCGTTACTGTGGATGATCGGCGGCTTATCGGCGCGTTCGTGGCAACACGTGGAGCTTTTACTGCCGTATTCTGTCGCGGGGACGCTCTTAACGTTTTTGGCAGCGCGGCACTTGAACGTTTTGCAGTTGGGCGACGAGGTGGCGACGGGTTTGGGCTTGCGCGTCAATTTGGTTCGGACGATTTTAACGGCAATCGCGGCATTGCTGGCGGCGTCGGCGGTATGCGTGGCGGGCTTGCTGGGCTTCGTCGGGCTAATCGTCCCGCATACGACGCGGCTCCTCCTCGGCTCGGATTATCGAATCCTGTTACCGGGCGCGGCGGCATTGGGCGCGGCAGTCGTCACGGTAAGCGACACCGTAGCGCGAACGCTCTTTGCCCCGACGGAGTTGCCCGTGGGAATTTTAATGGCAATGTTGGGCGCACCGTTTTTCCTGTACTTGTTGAGGCGCGAATTATGAATCTGGCGGCTGAGAATATCTTCGTGACTTTGGGCGGTAAGGCGATACTGCGCGGCGTGAGTTGCGAATTTGCTTCGGGCAAGCGGACGGCGATTATCGGACCGAACGGCGCAGGTAAGTCTACGCTCCTTAAGGTGCTGTGCTTGCTTAACGAAAACTTTTCGGGGCGCGTAACGCTCGACGGTAAAGACCTCCGCTCAATCGGCAGGAAGAATCTGGCGCAAGTTATGGCAATCCTCCCGCAGGAACGCGACGCGCCTCACGATACGACCGTCCGCCAACTGGTTGCTTTCGGACGTTTTCCGCACAGAAAATTTTTCGGCGGCCCCACTGCCGAGGACGACGCGGCTATTCAAAACGCACTGGAACTCACCGCGCTGACCGACTTTGCAAATCGGCAAGTGGCAAGTCTTTCCGGCGGCGAACGTCAACGCGCTTGGCTGGCAATGACCCTCGCTCAACGCCCGAAAATTTTGCTGCTCGACGAACCCACGACCTACCTCGACATTGCTCATCAGTTGGAGGTAATGGACATTATCGCCGACGTGAATAAAAAATTTGCCACGACAATTATCATGGTTTTGCACGACGTAAATCACGCCCGCCTTTACAGCGACGCCGTGTTGATTATCAAGGGCGCGACAATCTGCGCGGCGGGCGACCCGATTAAAATTTTGACCGCGCAGAGGCTCGGCAAAGTCTTCAACGTCGAAGCCGATACTTTCACCAATTCACGCGGCGACGAAATTATCTTCCCGCTGAATAAAAAATAGCCCCTCCACAATCGGAAGGGCTGAAATTTTTTCATCCGTAAACAATCTTCAAAAAGGCATCCTTATCCGTAAGGGCTTCCGTCAACAAATCGGCGCGACTCAAGCCCACGAAAATTGCCACTGCCTTTGCTTGACAGTTCAAAGACTTTTTCGGATTAAATTCAATGTCCGTGAAGGCGTCATAGCTCAAGATTTCCTCTGCCAATTTCTCCTGCCGAAAGAGCGCGTTGATATAGAGCCAATCGTAAAAATAAGTCTTCGGCTCAAGCGGGAATTCCTTATCGTAAAACTTAAACGCTTTAAGTTGTCCGCTCGTCTTAAGGCGCGGGTCTTTTTTTGCCTCGTGAGAAGTTTTATTGAACAGGTCGACGAAAGCTCCGCCGTTTTCAAAAACTTTACTGCCCTGAAAGGCACTCTCCACCGAGTAACTTTTGCCCGACTTCGAGACGATTTGCAAATTAAACGCACTGAGTTTCACTCCGAGCGGCAGTTGGCTCTTGGAAGATATTTCAAGGACTCGACAATCGGGGCTACCTTTCAGGAAGGCGGCGTGCAAGCTTTCAATGCAACGTTGCTTCTGCGCGAGCGAAAATCCGGAATAAAATTTAAACTCGACGTTTGCCGTCTTGACGTAAGGCGCACAGTCAATCGAAATGTAAACAGGGCGTTCAGCCATCAATCAAGCCTCCAAATCATAACCAGTCTAACCAATCGTCGTCATCATCTTCATCACGCGAAGCGGGTTTCCAGTAAGCCCAGTCGTATCGATAAGTAAAAGCCTCACCGCTAAAGACAATGTCCTCCAAAAAATCTGGCGGAATTGGGTCGAAGCAGAGAATTTCGGCTTGCGGGTCGGTGGACTCATTGTCTTTCAAGCCGCGAGCTTTACGGGTGCGAGCGTCGTAGAACATGCTTTCAAATGCTGCCAAGGTTTTTCTGCTTTCAATCGGCTTGCGTCTTACGGCATTATTTGCGGCGTTGGTATAGTTGAAAGCGCAATCGCAATTCCTTAAAACTTTGTTGGCGTTCAAGAAAATCACTGCCCAACGAGTTGACGTATCGCGTTGACGGTAGCTGTAGAACATCTTGTAGTTCGGCGAAGTTACGGACAATGAAATTGAATTCGGAAAGCCGTCAATCCTGTTTCTGTCGTTGAAGATGAACGGCGCAGATGAATTCTCCAATTCCTGTCGCGGTATCAAGCCGTAAGCTTTTATGCTTTCAAGATTTTCTTGGCGCGTGAAATGAACAAGGTTGCAAACTCCTCGTTCCAACGCTTTACTGGCAATCGCTTCTCGGATGTCGTTCATAAAAAATCGCCCCTCTCCTGTGTTAAAGGAAACTAATATTTGCGTTTCTGTTATAACATATTCGGGGGGGGAGGCAATATCTTTTAAAAAAACTTTTTAAGCACTTTGCCAAGCGGCAGTCGAACGATTGTAACGGTAAGAGGTGCCGTCGGACAGCTGGAAGGCGGGCGTCACCGAATCGGAATTCTCCACCGTGACAACGAAGCCCGTATTCAACGCAACGGCAATTTGATTGTCGCTGACCGCCGTGGCAACGATGTCGCTCAAGCTCACGTCGTAGAGGCTGACGGTATCGTCCGAGCCCGCGCCCGCGACGTAATCGCTGCCGTCGTTCTTGCCGATTATAAAATTGTCGATACCGAGCCCGCCCGTCAAAATATCCGCCGAGAAGCCAATGCCGCCCCATAATTGCGAACCGCCGTAGCCCGCGATTAGATTGTTCGATTGATTATCCGCGCCGACAATGACCTCAAAGTTCACGAAAGCGCGCCCGTCGACGACGCCCGCATTGCCCGCCACGTAGGCGTAAAAGCCCGTGTTGCCGTAGCCGTCGCTGAAGTCAATAAGCTTGTCGCGGCTGTCGGCTATCGTCAACTTGCCCGTGCTTGAATTCAACACGAAATCGTTATCGGAAACCTCAATGCCGAGCATGTCGCTTGCCAATTTAACTTTGTCGCCGTGGAGAAAATCCTCAATCAAGCTCCAGCCGCCGTCATAGGTGTAGCCGCTCAAATCCTTGTGCAGAATTTTGGAAGCCGCCTTGGTAAGAAAGCTCGAAACCGAATCTTTTATCTCGCTGAAAGAAATCGAATGTCCGCCAATGGATACATTCATGTTGTCACCTTCCGTCAAGTTTTTTTCATTATAGCAGAGCAGAGCTTCAAAGTCGATAATATTTTCCGCGCCGATTGAAAAATTCGGGGCGCGTGTTATAATCGACAAAAATCAGTTTAAGGGGGTTTCAGGCATGAAGTGGGTTTGCAACGTTTGCGGCTACGAATACGACGAGGAAGAGGGCGACGTCGATAACGGCATCGAACCCGGTACAAAGATGGACGACGAATTTGTCTGCCCGTTGTGCGGCGTCGGCAAGGAGGACTTTTCGCCCGTCGAATAAAATTTCCCGTCGGCTGTAGCAAATCATGATTCGCTGTGTTAAAATGGGTGCAGAAAATTTGAGGAGGCAAATCTAAATGAAAGTAACTGTAGTTGGCGCAGGTAATGTCGGCGCGACCGTGGCGAACGTCCTGGCGACGAAAGGCTTTGCAAGCGAAGTCGTCCTTATCGACATCAAAGAGGGGCTTTCCGAAGGCAAGGCAATGGACATCATGCAAACGGCGCACATGCTCAATTTCGATACGACGGTTAAAGGCGTGACCAACGATTATGCGGCGACGGCAGGCTCGCAAGTCGTTGTTGTTACCTCCGGCATTCCGCGTAAGCCCGGCATGACTCGCGAACAACTTATCGGCACCAACGCCAAAATCGTCAAGAGCGTCGTCGACCAAATCCTGGCGCATTCGCCCGAAGCAATTTTGATTATCGTCTCCAATCCTATGGACGCGATGACTTATCTCACGCTCAAGGACACGAAGCTCCCGCGCAATCGCATAATCGGACAGGGCGGCATGCTCGACAGCAGTCGTTTCCGCTACTACCTCGCGCAAGCTCTGCAGGAAGCCGGCTACCCCGCCACCCCGACCGATATTGACGGTATGGTTGTCGGCGGGCACGCAGATAAAACCATGGTTCCGCTCGTCAGCCTTGCAACCTATCGCGGCATCCCCGTTACTCAATTCCTCAGCGAAGAGGCGATAACTAAAGCCGTTGAGGCTACCAAAGTGGGCGGCGCGACTTGCACGAAGCTCCTCGGAACGTCTGCCTGGTATGCTCCGGGCGCAGCGGCGGCGGCTCTGGTTGAGGCCATTGCCCTCGACGCCAAGAAGCTTATCCCGTGTTGCGTCTACCTCGACGGCGAATACGGCGAAAAAGACCTCTGTATCGGCGTCCCCGTTATCCTCGGCAAGGATGGCGTTGAGAAAATCGTTGAAGTCGAATTCTCCGCCGCCGAAAAAGCCAAGTTCGCCGAAAGCGTCGCGGCGGCTCGCGAAGTCAACAGCAAAATCGCAGGCGCACTCGAATAATTGAACATTGACAATCAAATCGGGAACTCTGCCGTAAAAGGCAGGGTTCCTTTTGATTTAAGGAGGCGCAGGACGTACAACGGGCGGTTGCAAAGCATACCTGCAGGATGCAACGTCACGTTGCCTTTTTGATTTAAGGAGGCGAAACGTTTTGACGATACTGCAAGTGAAGGATACGACAAAAAGTTTTCCAGGGAGGGGAACGACATGTTGGAAAGAGTTGAGAAAATTGAACGGGTTGCCCGAATTCGCGGAGTGGCGCAAGATAATAAACACCGTTTCAACAGCGGACGAGGTCGCCGCGACGAGACAAGCAGTTTCGCCGAGGAACTTCGCCGCGTGATGAATAAAAAGACGGAACCCGTCAAAAAAATCGAAGTGCCCGAAGCTTACAATTTGGAGTTGACAAGTTGCGGGACGCATTCGCTGTTTTACGCCAGCGGATTAAGTTTGGATATGTTGCTTGCCTGAAGGGGGCAGGATTATGACGGATAGGGAATTTATGAGCCACGCGCTGAAGGAGGCGCGGCAGGCTTATCTTGAAGGCGAAGTGCCAATAGGTGCCGTTCTCGTTGACGGGAGCGGCATTTTGATTTGCCGTGAACATAATCGGATTGAGCAACTGCAAGACGCGACGGCGCACGCCGAACTTTTGGCATTACGGGCGGGCAGTCGGCTGCTAAAGCGGCGGCGATTGACGGATTGCACGCTTTACTCCACGGTGGAGCCTTGCGCCATGTGCGCGGGAGCATTGGTCTTGTGCAGAGTGAGGCGATTGGTCTACGGCGCGACCGATTCAAAGTTCGGAGCCGCCGAATCACTTTTTAACGTCGTGAATAACCCCGCGCTGAATCATCAACTTGAAGTGACGGCGGGCGTCTGCGAGGAGGAGGCTCGTCAACTCATGAAAAAATTTTTCCGCGAGTATTAAATTGCCCGGAGACGTGCGCTGTCCGTTTGAAATTTTTTTACAACGCGCCGATAAATTATGATACAATGCCCCAAAAATCTTTTCGAGGGGGACGTTCATACATGGGACTCAAAACCAAGTCAGTTATCGCCGTCAACGTCATTGTAATTATCGCGTGCGTGCTAATGGGAATTATCGGCTACCTTAGAGCGGGCGAGGTCTTCGCCAAAGCTCTGGAGATGAAGGCGTCCGCCGACGTTCGGGCTTTGGCGGAGATTTTGAATTACCGCTACGAGGGCGATTGGCATTTGCAGGACGGCTTGCTGTATAAGGGCGAACAGAAAATGGACGGCTCAAACGATTTGGTCGATTCGCTAAGTCAAGTTTGCGACGGCAAAGTTACGATATTTAACGGCGACACCCGCGTAGCTATCACGGTTAAGGACGCGGCGGGCAAGCGTGCGGTCGGCACCAAAGCTTCCGACGCGATTATCGACAACGTTATAAGGCAGGGCAAAAACTTCGTTGGGGCGGCGGTCGTCATGGGCAAAGATCTCTACGCCGCCTATCAGCCGCTCAAAGACACGACCGGCAAAACTATCGGGATGCTTTTCGTCGGCGTCAGCGTCGAGGAAATGAACGACATGCTAATCGGCTTGATTTTCTCGTCGACGGCGGCGGCAATCGTCGTGATAGTTTTAATCTGCGCGGTGGCGTCGAGTTTTATTATCGGGAAGATGACGGGGCAACTGGACGCGGTCGTCGAGGCAATGAAGAATATCGCGGGCGGCAACCTGCGCATTGACGATTTAAAGATAGCGACAGCCGACGAAATAGGCGCGTTGTCAAAGGGCGTCAATGACATGAAGGCGCGGCTTAAAAAAATTCTGATGAGCATAGCGCAATCGTCGGAGCGGGTGGCGGCGTCGAGCGAGGAGCTTACGGCGGGTGCTCAGCAAACCAACGAATCAATAACGGTGGTTGCGCAGAACATGGAGGTTTTATCGCAGGGCACGCTTGACCAGGCAAAGACGATTCAAGCTTTGGAAGACAGGATACAGGAAATGCGAGACTGCGTGGAAGATTTACGCGCCACGTCTAAGGAGATGGAGCAAATCGCCCGCGACAGCGCAAGCAATGCGGCGAACGGTAAAGCCAAAGTTGACGCGGCGATTGAGGCTATGCGTAAAATTTCGGAGCAAGTGAGTTCGTCGGCTAAGGTCGTCGGCGAGCTGGGCAAGCGTTCCGACGAAATCGGCGAGATAGTCGAAACCATTTCGGGCATAGCGGGACAGACGAATTTGTTGGCATTAAACGCGGCGATAGAGGCGGCACGAGCGGGCGAACACGGCAGAGGCTTCGCCGTCGTATCGGAGGAGGTTCGCAAGCTTGCGGAGCAATCGGCGGAGGCGGCTACCAACATCGCCAAACTTATCGCGACGATTCAATCTGATACAACGTCGGCGGTCGAGGCTATCGAGCAGGGCAACGAGAGCGTCAAGGCGGGCACGCAATCCATAGCGGAGACGGGCGAGGCACTTCACGGCATTGAGCAGCAATCGACAAAGCTGACGGCGAACGTCGTAAAGAGTCTGGAGGATTTGGGCGCGGTCGACGCCAGCAACGAGGAAATTTTATCGGCGGTGGCTAAGGTGCGGAATCTTTCGGGCAAGGCTACGGAAAATGCCGATTCGATAAGCGCGGCAACACAACAACAGACCGCCACGATGCACGAGGTAACCGAAGCCAGCAAGACACTTGCCGAGCTTGCCAACGACATGCAAGGCGAAGTTGCTCAATTTAAACTTTAAACAGCGGGGCAAATTTTTTTGGGGAGGGTTTTTCAATGGGATTGAAAACCAAGTTGGTTATCACGGTCAACGCGATAGTTATCGTCGCGTGCACAATCATGGGCGTTATCGGCTATCTTCGCGCCGAGGAAAGTTTTATCCGCGCCATGCAAATGAAGGTCGGCTCCGATGTCAATTCGTTTGCCGAGATTTTGAATTCGCGCTATGAGGGCAATTGGCGTCTGAAAAACGGCGTCCTCTACAAGGGCGAACACAACATGGAGGCGGACGCCGAACTGCTTGACGAGCTGAGCAAGAATTTCGACGGGCAAGTTACGATCTTCAACGGCGATAATCGCGTCGTAACGACCATGCGCGACGTATCGGGCAAGCGGCAAATCGACTCCAAAGCCTCGCCCTTTATCGTCCAGAAAGTCATCAAGGAGCGCAACGGCTACTACGGGCAAATGAATGACAATCTGCTCGACGAACACTACGCGGGCTATCTGCCCATTAAAGACGCCTCCGGCAGCGTGCTGGGTATGCTTTTCGTCGGCTTCAAGGTCGGCGACATGAACAAGGCGATTGAGGACATGATTTTTTCAATGGCGGTTTTGGTCGTCGTCATTGTATTTTTTTGCGTTTTCTTTTCCAGCACTATTATTGGCGGACAAATGAAACAAATCACCGATATTGCCGACAATATGAAGAAAATCGCGAGCGGAAACTTGCGCACGCCCGATTTGCGAATCGTTACGCGTGACGAATTCGGAGCCTTGGCGGAAAGCGTCAACGATATGAAGATTCGCCTTAAGAATCTGTTGACCAAAATCTCGGAGTGTTCGGAGCGAATCATATCGGCGGGCAGAAAGCTTACCGACAGCACGCAACGCGCCAATGAAGCAATTAACACCGTGGCGGAAAGTATGCACGTTTTGACGGGCGGCACCCTCGAACAGGAACAGACGATTAAAGCCCTCGAAGACCGCTTTAAGGAAATGACCGATAAAATGGACGGGCTGAGCGAAACGGCTCTGCAGATGTCTCAAGTGGCAACCGACAGCTCCGACAACGCCACCAAGGGCAAAAATAAGGTCGACGTCGCGATTGACATGATGAAGAATATCGAGGTACAGGTCGGCTCTTCGGCAAGCGTTATCGGCGAATTGGGCAAGCGTTCGGACGAAATCGGGCAAATCGTCGAGACCATTTCGGGCATAGCGGAGCAGACGAATTTGTTGGCTTTGAATGCTGCTATCGAAGCTGCCCGCGCAGGTGAACACGGCAAGGGCTTTGCGGTCGTGGCGGACGAGGTTCGTAAATTGGCGGAACAATCCGGCTCGGCGGCTACCACAATCGGCAAACGAATTGCGCTGATTCAGGCGGATACGGAGTCGGCGGTTTCGGCGATTGAGCAGGGAACTCAAAGCGTTGCGGAGGGGACTCAAAGCGTCGCGGAGACGGGTGAGGCCTTCGTCGGCATATTGGCTCAAGCCGCCAAGCTTACCGAAAACGTCGAAAAAACTTTGGGTGACATCGGCGCGGTTTTCATGAGCAACGAGGAAATTTTCGCCGCCATTACCAAAGTCCGCGAAATCGCCGAGAAGTCCAACGAAAACGCCAACGAAGTCAGCCAAGCCACGCAGGAACAGACCGCTACCATGCGTGCCGTCGACGGCGCAAGCAAAGTGCTGTTGGATCTCGCCGACGAAATGCAGGGCGAAGTTGCCCGCTTCAAGCTCTAAGGCTCCGCCATGAATGACGTTGCCATTAAAGCCGAGCACCTCACCAAAATTTATAAGATTTACGAGCGCGACGTCGACCGCCTCAAGGAGACGTTTCACCCGTTCCATAAACGCTACAGCAAGGATTTTTACGCGCTCCGTGACGTATCGTTTGAGATTCGGCGCGGCGAAAACGTCGGGCTTGTCGGCAAGAACGGCGCGGGCAAATCCACGTTGCTTAAGATTATAACGGGCGTCCTCACGGCAAGCGGCGGCACGTTGGAAGTCAACGGCAGAATCGCTTCGCTCCTCGAATTGGGCGCGGGCTTCAATCCCGATATGACGGGCGTCGAAAATATTTACATGAACGGCTTGCTAATCGGGCACAGCCGCTCCGTCATGGACGCCAAGGTCGACGACATCATTGCCTTTGCGGACATCGGCGACTTTATCAATCAGCCCGTCAAGACGTATTCGTCGGGCATGTTCGCGAGGTTGGCGTTTGCGGTCAATGCGTTTGTTGAGCCGGATATTTTGATTGTCGACGAGGCGTTGAGTGTCGGCGACGCGTTTTTTCAAAGCAAGTGTATGGACAAAATGCGCTCCATGATTTTGGGCGGCGTGACGGTTTTGTTCGTCAGCCACGATACCTTTGCGGTCAAGAATCTTTGCCAACGCGCTTTCCTCATGCAAGGCGGACAAATTTTAATGGACGCGCCCGCCAAAGACGTTGTGGAAACTTATCGCAACATGTTGCTTGAATCTCGCGGCGAAATGACTGCCGAACAAGCTCAACGCCAAAATGCGCTCGTGGACAATCTGCGCGGCGAACAGGCGAATTCTTTGGCTTGCGAAAAAATCTCCGCCGAGGATTTGGAGCGCGGCAAGGATATTTTCGACAAGAACGCGACCTATCAACGTATCGGCGACAAGCGGGCGATTTTCGATAACGTTCAGCTCCTGGACTTGAGCGGCGAACTTATCAGCGAGGTTATCTTCGGGCAGGAGGTTATCTTGCGCATGATTGTTCGCTTTCAAACCGATGTTGCGTGCTTGGGCATGGGCTACCACATTCGCAACGCAACGGGCATTGATTTGATTTACACCGATTCGCGTTTCAACGACACCAAAGCGATTTTCGACGCCAAGGCGGGCGAGGTTTACGTTATCGATTGGCGTTTCAAGGTGGAATTGCGCCAGGAGCTTTACGATATTGCCTGCGTCATTTCCACGCCGCTTGACGAGACGCTAAGCTCCGCCGAAATGTGCGACTTTATCCCCTGTGCCCTGCAATTTAACGTCGTCAGCCCGAACGCCTACTTGAGCTTGCCGGGCGGCTACGTCCATTGGCACAACGACTTGATCGTGCGCCGCGTGGAGTAGCCCTTTCTTCCTCGCAAAAAAGGTTTCAAAGAATCGTTTTATAATCTACTTTCTTTTTCCGGCAAAAGAAAGCAGCAAAGTCTGTGTGCCGCTATGAAAGCATCCTGCTTTCAAGTCGCGGCGAGCCGCCCTCCTTGGCGGCTCTAAATTACGCGATTACTATTTAAACGTGCTTGGCGGCGGCATTTGTCACGTTGATAAATAAATTTTTTGCGCTATAATGGCTTGAATAATGTATGGAGGCGAAATTTTTGTGGAAACTTCAGAAGTTGATAAGTTCAACCTAAAAAATTTTCTCTCGGCAAAGGGCGCGGCTATCGCGGCGGCGTCGGTGGCAATGGTCGGCTTCGGGACGCTTGCCTTTTCCAATTCCGTCGCCGACGGCAACAATATCGTCACGGGCGTCCGCGCAGAAGGACAACCGCTCGGCGGCTTGGATAGATCAGGGGCGCAGAAAGTCTTCACCGATATTGCCGCGCAGAAAATTCATCCGCTCCAATTCAGCTACGAGGGCACAATCTTTGAGATAACGCCCGAAGACATCAACCTGACCGCGCAGATTGACAAAGCCGCTCAAGAAGCTTTGAGCTACGGGCGCGGCGGCACCACTATCGGCAACTTCAACGAGCAAATGAAGTGTATGCTAAACGGGCGCAACGTGCACCTCGCCGCCAATTACGACGACGCCCTCCTCGACGAAAAACTTAACGCCATTGCCGCGCAGATTAACCGCGACCCCGTCAACGCCGTCGTCAACTTCGCGGCGGACGGCTCTATCGAAAAGACCCCCGGCGTTATCGGCAAGAAGCTCAATACCGCGCAAATCGCCGAAAGTTTAAAGGCTCCGTTAACCGCCTTGAACCTCCCCAAGGGCACGATTAACCTTGTCCCCGACGACATTGCGCCGTTCGTCACGACCGAGGACATTGCCGCCATTGACGCCGTTATCGGCACCTACAGCACTTATTATTATCCCGGCGACCGCGGCGATAACATTTGGCTTGCCGCCAACGCCATTTCTCACAAGCTCGTTAAAAGCAGCTGGACTTTTTCCTTTAACGATACCGTCGGCGAACGCACATGGGATGCCGGCTACAAAGTTGCGGGCGTCATTATCAACGGGCGTCCTGCCGAGGACTACGGCGGCGGCGTCTGCCAAGTCAGCTCCACGCTCTACAACGCCATTCTGCTTGCGGGGCTTACTCCCACCGAGCGCACACCCCATTATTACAAATCGACGTACGTCGCGCCCGGTCGTGACGCCACTGTTGCCGACGGCTACCTCGATTTTAAATTCCGCAACGACTTCCCGCATAACGTCTACCTTATCGCCGAGGCTTACGGCTCGACTTTGAGCGTCTACGTTTTGGGCACCAAAGAGGATTTGGGCGGCGCGAACATTGCCATTGAGCGCGAAGGCTCCGACATGACGCCTTCGATTTACCGCGTGTGGTACAATGGCGGCGACGTTATCCGCAGTGAATTCTTGCACACCGACGTTTACGAATTGCCTAAGCCGCGCCTTGAACAGGAGACGACGCCGCTTTAATCGGCGCAAGGAGTGAATTTTTTTGACGGAACTGATAGCGACGATACCGATTATCCTAACCATTATATTGACGGTGGGGCTTAACATGGCGGCTAAAAAGGTACTTCCAATATCGTGGCTTTCAATCGTTATAATCGGCTTGAGCTGGTGGGGCATGGATTGCCGGCACATTGCGGCTTATACCGTCGTGGGCTTTTTGAGTTCCCTGGATGTGCTCTTCGTGATTTTCGGGGCTATCTTGCTTATGAATACGCTAAACGCCGCCGGCGCAATGAAGCGTATCGAGGGCATGTTCAACACCATTTCGGAGGACGCCCGCATTCAGCTTGTTATCATAGGCTTTGCGTTCAGTGCTTTTATCGAGGGCGCGGCGGGCTTTGGAACTCCTGCGGCACTTTGTGCGCCGTTGCTTATCGGTCTGGGTTTCCCGCCCATGGCGGCGGCGGTATCTTGCCTTATCCTGAATTCGACGCCGGTATCTTTTGGCGCGGCGGGCACCCCTACCAATGCGGCTGTAACCGCCGTGGTCTCCGAGCTGCCTGCTATGGGTATCGCCGTTGACGAGTGGACATTGGCTTTGTCATTCGTCACCGCTTTAGGATTATGTAGCGGCGCATGCGTTATCATTTTCATAACCGTGGGGCTTGTCACGAAGATGTTCGGCAAGAATAAATCCTTTTCGGACGCAATGCCGGCGTTGCCGTTTTGCGTGTTTGCGGCTCTTGTATACAGCGCGACAGCTCTGCCAATTGCCCGCTATATCGGCACGGAGCTGACCACATTGACGGCTTCGGCGGTAACGATATTTGTACTGCTCGGTTGCGCTCGTGCTGGTTTCCTCATGCCGAAGACCGTATGGCGATTTGAGGACAGCAAGACGGCGGCGACGAACAAAACCGAATCACAAATGCCGCTTCTTAAGGCGTGGTTCCCGTACATTTTTATATCGCTCTGGCTGGTAGTCACGCGCCTTCCGCAGCTCGACATCAAGCCCGTAATTCAATCCTTTGCCGTGGGGCTTAACGATCTCTTTGGCGTGACAAATGCCGCGTGGTCATTTAAATTCGTCAATAATCCGGGGCTTGTCCCCTTTATACCGGCGGTGCTTATCGCCGTAGCGATTTACAGACTCAACGGCGACGATGTTTCCGCCATTTTTAAAAAGTCGTGGAATCAATGTTCGGGCGCGTTTATTGCCTTGCTGTTCGGTTTCGCGCTCGTGTATGTGTATCGCTATTCCGACGCCAACAGCACGGGACTCGACTCCATGCTAATCACTATGGCGGGCGGCATGGCTAATCTTGCGGGCGACAATTACTTTTACGTTTCGCCGTTTATCGGCACGATAGGAGCGTTTATGTTCGGTTCCAACACGGTCAGCAATGTCATGTTCACGCCGCTGCAATTCGAGACTGCAAGGATTTTGGAGTTGCCGACGTTGCTTATAGTTGCTCTGCAGAATCAAGGCGGCGCGATTGGCAACATGATTTGCATTAACAACATCGTCGCGGTCTGCGCCACCACGGGCATTTCCGGCGTAGAGGGGAAACTTATCCGAACGAACTTTATTCCGTGGCTGTGTTTTTACGTCATACTGATTATTGTTGCCCTGGCTGTGTTGAATTTCGGCGTCTTGCCCGAATTTTAGGAGGCTTCATCATGAATAAAAAAGTTTCCGCGGCAATGAGCGCAAGCGTGACGCTTGACCCAACGGTCGCGGTTAGCCGTTCGACTTTTGTAGCCGCCTTGCCGCGTCCTAACGAACTGCCGACGCAATTACGGCTCGGCTTATCTTAACGAATTCATTTGGAGGCTT
>ERZ842401.1554-NODE-1554-length-32506-cov-4.807371_pt1 | contig 32506 bp, 28 predicted proteins | sample MGYA00521270_ERZ842401 | MGnify/ENA primary metagenome ERZ842401 (study PRJEB31892, sample SAMEA3878208) | bioreactor metagenome | biome: Moose rumen | place: Sweden | collected 2011-10 | study: EMG produced TPA metagenomics assembly of the PRJEB12797 data set...
CAGGTCGGCAATGTTCTCTTTCTCCTTCGCAGAGATGGGGACCACTGGGACTCCGAGGCGCTCTGCGAGCTTCTCGACGTGGATCTTGTCGCCCTGCTTCTCTACTTCGTCCATCATGTTGAGGGCGACGACGAGGGGCTTTCCCATATCGATGAGCTGCAGTGTGAGGAAGAGGTTCCTCTCAAGGTTCGTAGCGTCAACGATGTTAATGATACCGTCAGGATTATCATTCACTATGTAGTCCCTCGACACGATCTCTTCGGGGGAGTAGGGTGACAGGGAATAGATACCAGGAAGGTCGACGAGTTCAGAGTCTGTTCCTCTTATTTTTCCGATCTTCCTCTCAACAGTAACTCCGGGCCAGTTACCTACACGCTGGGACGCACCTGTCAATGCGTTGAACAGGGTCGTCTTACCGCAGTTCGGGTTTCCGGCCAATGCTATTGTGAAACTCATGTTCATTCACTCCTTCAAGCCGCCGTGCCATTCCGGCGGCCCGGAGATCACGGGGTCATTCGACCTCGATCATCTCCGCATATTCCTTCCTGAGACTCAGTTCGTAGCCGCGCACGGTGATCTCCACAGGATCTCCGAGAGGAGCGACCTTACGGACATAGATCTCGACACCTTTGGTGATGCCCATGCCCATGATGTGTCTCTTCAGGTTTCCTTCTCCGTTGACCTTCTTGACCTTGACGGTCGAGCCAATGGGAGTTTCCTTCAAAGTAGTCATATTATCAGCTCTTGCTGGCGACATGGATCTTTGCGGCCATCTTCAAGTCAACGGCAACCCTGGCACCCTTTACTTCGAAAATGAGCCCGGTATCGTTGTTGCTGACCGCTTTGATCTCCGTGCCACGCACAAATCCGAGTCCTGCAAGGAATTTCCTGACTTCTTCAGATCCGGAAACTCTGTCGATTACCGCTGTTTGTCCCACTTTGAGGAACGAACTCGGTACGGTCGGCATCTTGCTTCCCCCATCGCCCGTTTGCATAGCATCGGGCATAGGATCCATTTGACTCATAATTAGGAATACCTAAAAACAATATAAATAATTTAGGAGGGACTAAACCACTTTCAGTGTGTTGGATTCCTGGACTACTTTTGTTGGTGCTACCGTAATGATCCAGGAAAAAATATTGCCGGAGGCCCCCCGACCACCGGCTGAGGTTACTAATTATGTATCAGTCATCGCAGAACCGATTGATTATCGGTTACATCCATTGAGGCTATTGACGGTCCTCCGATTTCTTGCTACATTAAGCGGTTTTTGCAGACCCGGAGACCCCCCGATCCCCGGTTTCTGCGTCAGCCGACGTTTGGGTCGGATCTTGACAAATTTAGGAATGACTAAATCATATATAAATTTAGGGTTGCCTAATAAAATTGGAACTTATTTCGACATCGTTCGTGACTACAATTATTTACGCATAATGATTGGCACCCATCATGTTATCTGACATCGAGATTGCCTATGAGGCGAATCCGAAACCAATCAAGGAAATCGCAGCTAAGATCGGCCTCACAGAGGACGACATCAGCCCTTACGGAAAGTACATCGCAAAGGTCCCCATCGAGCGTCTGGAGAAGCTCAAGGACAAGAAGGACGGAAAGCTTGTCATGGTCACAGCCATCACACCCACTCCCGCCGGAGAGGGAAAGACGGTCACGTCCATCGGTCTGATGCAGGGACTCGGTGCACTGGGAAAGAACGTTGTAGGAGCGCTCAGGGAACCCTCTCTTGGACCCACCTTCGGAATCAAGGGAGGAGCGACAGGCGGAGGATACGCCCAAGTGTACCCCATGTGGGACATCGACCTCCACTTCACCGGTGACATCCACGCTGTAGCAGCAGCACACAACCTCCTTTCCGCTATCGTGGACAACGAGCTCGTCAGGGACAACCCCCTGCAGATCGACCCCGCACGTGTCGTATGGAGAAAGACCGTCGACATGAACGTACGTGAGCTCAGGAACATCGTCACAGGTCTCGGAAAGGACAAGATCAAGGGCGGAGTGCCCCACGAGTCGGGATTCATCATCACATCGGCATCAGAGATCGCGGCCATCCTTTGTCTGGCCAAGGACCGTGCCGACCTCAGGGCAAGGCTCGAGAGGATCGTCGTCGCTTACACATACGACAACAAACCCGTCACAGTCAAGGACCTCAAGTGCGTCGGTGCCATGATGGTCATCCTCAAGGACGCCATCAACCCCAACCTCGTGCAGACACTCGAGGGACAGCCCGTGTTCATCCACGGATTCCCGTTCGCCAACATCGCTCACGGAAACAACTCGATCATCGCTACCAGGACAGCATTGAAACTGGCCGACTACGTAGTGACGGAATCCGGTTTCGCTTCCGATCTGGGAGGAGAGAAGTTCATGGACATCGTCTGCAGGGAATCCGGCCTCAGACCCTCATGCGTCGTCATCGTTGCCACAGTGAAAGCACTGATGACCCACGGAGGAGGAGTGCTCGACGACGAGTCCACACTCACTATTGAAGCCCTCGAGAAGGGAATGTGCAACCTCGACAAGCACATCGAGAACATGAGTTCGTACGGCGTACCTGTCGTAGTAGGCATCAACCACTTCGCGCAGGACACACAGGAGCAGATGGATTACATCCGCGACCACTGCAAGAAGATGGGAATCCCCGTTGCATTCAACGACGGATTCATCAAGGGAGGAGAGGGGGCCAAGCAGCTCGCCCAGACCGTCATCGACACCATCGACAACACCAAGACCGACTTCAAGTTCCTCTACGACCTCGACCAGCCTATCAAGTCCAAGATAGAGATCATCGCGAATAAGATCTACGGGGCCGACGGGGTCACATACGACCCCCTCGTCGACAAGAGGATCGAGGGCTATGAGAAGGATGGGTTCGGAAACCTCCCCATCTGCATCGCCAAGACTCAGGCATCACTGTCCGATGTCTCGACGATGAAGGGAGTGCCCAAGGGTTGGAAGCTCCACGTCAGGGAGATCAACATCTCCGCCGGAGCAGGATTCATCGTTCCCGAATGCGGTACGTTGACCCTTATGCCCGGTCTGCCCAAGGTCCCTGCAGCGATGAGGATGGACCTCATGGACGACGGAAAGATCGTCGGGCTCAAGTGAAACAATTCAGGGGGATCCTCCCCCTTTCTTTTACATAAAAATCGAATCAGTTCCTGTTGGCATCCGCCATGTCGTACCAGCGTTCGGCCTCGTCAAGGTTCTGTGGGACACCGTCGCCGTTCCTGTACATGTTACCGAGGAGGATCTGAGCCCCAAGGTGTCCGTTGAGTGCAGCTGTCATCAGCCATCTGACCGCAAGGGGTATGTCCCTGTCCACACCGGCACCAGATTTGTAGTACTGGCCCAGGATGAACTGAGCCTCTATGTGCCCGTGCTCTGCGGCGAGCTTCATCCAACTGGCCGATACCTCGAGATCCCTTGGAATGTCGTTGTCCTTGAAGTGCAGGAGACCGAGCTCGTATTCCGCGCGGACGTCCCCTCTGCCGGCTGCCATGAGGAAGTATTCCTTAGCCTTCTTGGAATTCTGTTCGACGCTGAGTCCCTTGAGGTTTATGATCCCAAGGTAGTAGGCGCATCCTGGATGTCCACCATCGAAACCCTTCTCGAACCACACCCGAGCGGTCTCGTAGTTTTTAGGTACGCCCTGCCCACGTGCATACATGAGCCCTAGATAGTAATCGGACTCCGCACTGTTCTTCTTGGATTCGCGCATAAAAGTGTTGTACGCTTCCAAATATCCCGAATCGACATTGTTACGTATGATGAACTTCGCCTTTTCGAGAGGCTCCATCATATCCGAGTCGGAATACATATTACTCCGATATAGTGCCGAGAATAAAAGCCGTTCTGATTAAAACCGTGTTATCTTACCATTTCTTAGGTCCTTCGGGCATACCTTCGGCTGGGATAAAAAGCGTCATATATTACGCGTGGATAGGGAGAAGAAGGTCAGTCATATGGTTTCGGAACCTTTTGTTTCAGCACGTACTCTTATGAATCATCATTCGCAGGATTACGATCTCTCCAAAGCGGCCCTGGAGGCCAAAGGAGCAGCATCGACCAGCTCGGATGCGAAGTACCTCTATTCGCTCTTCCAGTATCTGGGAGAGGGCGGAATCCAGCAGGACAAGGAGGCGGCCAAGAAAGGATTCTCGGAGGCCGAGAGTGCAGGATCCGTGGAGGCCGGCATCGTCGCGAAGGAGTTCGAGAGGAACTCCGAGGCGGTAATGGACGAGCTCATAGCGAAGAGGTTCCTCGGGGAACAGAGGGACACGGTAGCGTCCGCAGATCTGTTCGCCATGTATGACAAAGGCAACGACAAGGTGAAGAAGAGTCATGCCGAGGCCGTCAGATTCTATCTGGCCTGTGCGGCCGAGGGCGATACCGAGGCACAGGCGAAGATCGGTTTCATGTACCTTATGGGAAAGGGAATACCCAAGGACAGGGACCTGGCCCTCAAATGGCTATCGAGAGCGGCTGACAGCGGTGACGGTACCGCGATGTACCGCATCGGACAGATGTACGACCAGGGACTGTGCAACACGGATCCGGACGAGAAGATGGCCTTTAAATGGTATGAGCGTGCCGCCGAGGCCGGGAACAAGGATGCCCAGTTCGCTTTGGGATGTATGTGCATGGTGCCCAAGAAGTTCCACACCGACGTTAAGAGGGCGGCAAGTCTTTTCGAGAAGTCCGCCGAGCAGGGCCATGCCGAGGCCCAATACCAGATCGGCATGTGCTACGCATACGGTCAGGGAGTGAACAGGGACCCGTCGATAGCGGTGAAATGGCTGGAGAAGAGTTGCGAGAACGGCTACCAGCAGGGTATGGTGGACTTCGCCAACATGTGCTTCGAAGGACAGATCATCCCCAAGGATTACAAGAAGGCCGCACACTGGTTCACGGAGGCGGCGAACAGGTGCAACGGTTATGCGCAGTATGCGCTGGCCTGTATGTATGGAAACGGTTATTATTACGAACAGAGCGACGAGATGGCCCTGAAATGGTTCAAGGAGGCCGCAGAGATGGGAGAGGTCAACTCCCAGTACTGCCTCGGATGCTTCTACTATGAAGGAAGGGGAACGGAGAGGAACCTGGAGGAGGCCGCGATGTGGTACAACGAGGCCGCCGAGCAGGGACACCCTTCGGCGAAGGCCTTCCTCGGAATGTTCAAGGTTACAGGATCCGGTGTGCAGCAGGATGTCGAGGGAGGTCTCAAACTCCTCCAGGAATCAGCGGATGAAGGTTATTACGAGGCCCAGTTCTATCTCGGAAAGCTCTACTACGAGGGCAAGTACGTCAAGAAGAACGATATCCGTGCCAAGAAGTACCTCAACATGGCGGCCAAGCAGGGCGATCCCGACGCTGCCGCATTGTTGAACCTCATGAAATCCAAGAGGTGAACCTGTTGGGATTCGAAGAAGTCCTTAGGAAGGCCCAAGACGGTGATCCGGATGCACAGGTCGCCATGGGCTATCTGTTCTTCAGAGGGGACGGTGTAGTACAGGACAGGAGGGAGGCCGCCAGATGGTTCGGTCTCGCCGCCGATCAAGGCAATGCTGAGGCCATGTGCAACCTGGGCCATATGCGTGCCCATGGCATCGGAATGAGCTGCAATCTCGAGAAGGCCATGGACCTTTACCTCAGGTCAGCCGAACTCGGTGACGCCAGGGCAATGTTCAACCTCGGTTTCATGTATTCCGATGTTGAAGGTATCCCACAGGACTGGGAGAAAGCATATTACTGGTATTCGAGGGCCGCCGAGAAGGGCAACATAATATCCCTCTACAGGATGGCCGTGATGAACGACGAAGGCCGTGGTATTCCCCAGGATATCCCCAAGGCCATAGAATTGTACACCAGATGCTTCGAGACTGGATACGAGAAGGCAGGATACCGTCTCGGTCTTATCCATCTGGAAGGCAGAGGGGTCCCGAATAATCCGGACAAGGCTGCCAAGTTCATGATCAAAGCTGCCGACATGGGTTCGGAGGACGCCATGTGTGAGCTCGGAAAAATGCATATTTCCGGACAAGGGATGACACATAGTTTATCTAATGCCAAGAAGTGGCTCACAAAAGCCTCCAATCGCGGTTCCTCGGAGGCCGTGGAATTGTTGGAGAGGATCGACAGGGGTGAACTGAAGTGAAGATGAACGAGTATCAGAAGGAGATGATCATGAGGGAACTTTCGACCCTCAAGGCGCACAGTCCCTTCTACGCTCAGAAGTACAAGGATATCGAAGTCGATAAAATCAAGACGCAAGAGGAGTTCGAGAAGCTTCCGTTCACAGACAAGGCGGACCTCCGCGAAGCGTACCCGTTGGGACTGGCAGCGGTGCCCGAGAAGGATATCGTCAGGATACATTCGTCATCCGGTACCACAGGTACACCTGTCGTCATCCCCTACACGAAGAAGGATGTGGAGGACTGGGCGATCATATTCGAGCGCTGTTACATGATGGCCGGTGTCACGGACAAGGACCGCATACACATCACGCCCGGATACGGATTATGGACTGCTGGTATCGGTTTCCAGGCCGGTTGCGAGAGGCTCGGTGCCATGGCGATCCCCATGGGTCCCGGGAACACAGAGAAGCAGCTCCGCATGATGGAGGATCTGAAGTCCACCGTACTCTGTGCGACATCATCGTACGCACTCCTGCTCTCTGAGGAGATAAAGAAGCGCGGCATCAGGGACAAGCTCTGTCTTAAGAAGGGGATCATCGGATCCGAGCGCTGGGGAGAGAAGATGCGCAACAGCATCGCCAACGAGCTCGGTGTCGATTTCTACGATATCTACGGACTGACGGAGATCTACGGCCCCGGAATCGGTATCAGCTGCGACTACCGCAACGGTATCCACATGTGGGACGATTACATCTATTTCGAAATCATCGATCCGAAGACCGGAAAGAACCTCCCTGATGGAGAGATCGGAGAGCTGGTCATCACCACACTCAGGAAGGAGGGAGCACCGCTCATCAGGTACAGGACCCACGACCTCACGAGGATCATCCCCGGAGAATGCCCGTGCGGATCCAGGTTCCCCAGGATCGACATCATAGTCGGACGTACCGACGACATGATCAAGGTCAAAGGTGTCAACATGTTCCCGGCCCAGTTCGAGGAAGTGCTGGCCACCATGAAGGACGCGACCAGCGAGTATCAGATCATGATCGACCACTTGGAAGGTAAGGACATCATCACCGTCTACTTCGAGACCAAGGCCACGGGAGACGTCCGCGATGCAGCCGAGAAGGAGCTCATGGAGAAGGTGAAGTCCAAGATCGGTGTGACCATCGTCCCCAAGGCGGTGGACATCGGATACCTGCCAAGGAGCGAGAAGAAGACCAACCGTATCTTCGATAACCGTTACTGATCCCATGAGAGAGTTGGATGTTTTGACAGCGGCGATGCGCAAAGCATCGGAGATCGTGATGAACGGTGACCGTTCCGCGAAGGACAAGTCCACCGTCATCGGAATGTACGATGTGGTCACTGGTTCCGACATCCTCGCAGAGGAATCGATAATAGCCGACATCAGGAAGGAGTTCCCGGACGATACGATAATCTCCGAGGAGACAAACCCCGACGACAAGGTGTCCGAACGCTGCTGGACGCTGGACCCGATAGACGGGACCATGAACTATTCCAGGGGGATACCCTTCTTCGGCATCCAAGGCTGTTTCATGATAAACGGCGAGGCCAAGGCCTCCGCCATCTACCTTCCCGTGTTCGATGAGATGTTCACCGCGACTGATGAAGGCACGTTCCTGAACGGGAAGCCGATACACACATGCGGACCGAGGCCTCTGAAGCAATGCCTCGTATCGACAGGCGATTTCAGCAGGAGGTCGCAGCAGTTCAGGGATGCCCAGGCAGTTATCTTCCATGATTGCTACAGCGATATCGCCAGGTTCAAGGTGTTCGGAGCATCGTCCGTGGATTACACCTATCTTGCAGTCGGCAGGGTGGACATCCATATAAGGTTCCTCAACAAGATATGGGATTTCAAGCCCGGTATGCATATCGCAGAGAAAGCCGGAGCTGTTTACGATCACGAACTCGTTGACAAGTACGGTATACTGGTGATGTGCTCGAGCGAAGAGGTGCTCAAGGAGGCCAAGGAGATCCTGGTCCCGAAGTTCATCTCGATTTTCCGCCGAGCATGACCAGATATGCAAGCAAAGCTTCCAGCTGGATCCTCTCGTTGCTGCCTTCCACGATACGGAACTCGATCTCACCGGTCTTGTCCATGAATCTGACCTTCTCCGCATCCGTGATGCTGAGGTCGAAGAATGTTGCATGGATCTGTTTTATGATGTCCTGACCTGACAGTCCGAATGTGATCATGATGTCGTCCAGCATGTCGCGGGCCTTGATGAAGTTCCCGTTGAGTGCGGTCTCGATCATCTCTTTGACTGCCTGAGGGTTCGCCATACCGGTGGTCTGATAGATCACATCGAGGTCGATCTTCTTCCCCAGGGATGCGGCGACCTGCAGAGAGTTGACCGCACGCCTCATATCTCCCCTTGCAACATGGACGAGTCCGTTCATGGCATCCTCGTCGATGTCCACATTTTCCTTGTTGATGATGGTCTGGAGGAACTCCCTGACCTCGTCGGCGCTCAGGGGTTTGAACCTGAACACGGCGCATCTGGACTGAATGGGGTCGATGATCTTCGATGAATAGTTGCATGACAGGATGAAACGGCAGATCCCGGAGAACTTCTCCATGGTCCTTCTCAGAGCGGCCTGTGCATCGGAAGTTAGTGCATCCGCTTCGTCCATGAAGATGATCTTGAACTCGGCTCCTCCGAGGGGAGCTGTCCTTGCGAATTCCTTGATCTTTCCGCGGACCACATCGATTCCCCTCTCGTCGGATGCGTTGAGCTCGATGAAGTTCCCTTTCCATTCATCCCCGAACATTGATTTGGCCAGTGCGAGCGAGCATGTGGTCTTACCGGTACCGGCAGGTCCCGTGAAGAGCAGATGCGGCATGTTCCTAGACGAGACGTACGCCTTGAGTCTCTCGGTCACATGCTTCTGACCCACGACATCATCCAGATTCTTGGGCCTGTACTTCTCTGTCCAAATCTCATTCATTGGAATCGGTCAGCGATGTCCGTTGTTATAAAAGATTTTATTGGGCGAATACATGGTCGAATCGCCAGAAACGGGGATATACTTACCAGCAACAGTCCACGAGGGGAATTCAGATGTTCGAGAAAGCGTCCAGTATCATCAAGGATCCGAGCAGGTTCGAGTATGATTACGTACCGAAGAACCTCGTGAATAGGCAGGACCAGATGCATGATCTGGAGGTGTTGTTCCGTCCGCTTGTGGAATACGACCGCACCTGCAACACGTTCCTCATGGGCCCGGTCGGTACGGGTAAGACCGTCACGGCCAAGAGATTCTGTCAGGACATGAAGGATTACTGTGCCGGCAGGGGCATGGCGCTGGATGTCATCTACATCAACTGCAGGAACAACAGTTCCGAGAACTCCGTCATCCTCAACCTGATCAGATACTTCGACAAAGGATATCCGGAAAGGGGATTCTCCGTCGAGGATATGGCCCGTGTACTGAAGAACCACCTGGTGAAGAACAAAAAGCCCCTGGTAGTGATACTTGACGAAGTGGACGTGTTACTGAAGAAGTCCACCGTGGACATCATCTACCAGATAACAAGATTATCTGACGATACGAGCAAGCCCGCTCCTGTATCGATCATCCTGATCTCGCAGCAGTCTATCTACAGCATGATGGACGATGCCACAGCATCCACTTTCAGACGCACCACCATGGTCAGATTCGACAGATACTCCCGTGAGGAGCTGAGGCAGATCGCCAAGGAGAGGGCCGAAGAGGCACTGCTCCCGGGAAAGGTCGGGGATGAGGTATTGGATCAGATTGCGGACAGCTCCGAGGAGTTCGGGGACGCCAGGATGGCGATCGAATTGTTGGAGAGGGCTGCGAACCTTGCAGAGGAGGAATCCGTAGGCGAGGTCACAGTGGAGAACGTCCGTGCCGCGAAGGCGGGTATCTACAGTATCGTATCCGAGTCGAAGATCGAAGTACTGGACCTGAACAGGAAGCTCACACTTCTCGCCATCGCACGTGCCATGAAGCAGAACGTCATGATCCCTATATCGGCCGCAGAAAAGACCTATGCCATCGCTTGCGAGGAGTACGACGTTCCCGCACGCAAGCACACTCAGTTCTGGGGATACGTACGGGACCTGGAGAAGGTCGGACTGGTGAAGACCCGCGTCTCATCGTCCGGAAAAGGAGGAAGGACCACGACGGTATCGCTTCCAGATATACCATCCAAAGTTCTGGCATCCAAGGTCGCGGACATGCTTGATTCGGAACTCACAGGAAGAGAGGATATCGATGAAGTGTGACCATTGCGGAGCAGAGGCGGTCACGTTCATCCGCTACAACGGCATGCATCTGTGCGCCGAGGACTTCTCGAGGTTCGTGGAGAAGAGGGTCAAGAGGGAGATCAGGAAACAGATCAAGGTCTATCCGGGTGAGCAGATCGCCGTGGCGGTCTCCGGTGGAAAGGACAGCATGGTCCTTCTGAAGCTCATCAGCGATGTGTTCGGAGAGCGCAACAGGATCGGCGTGCATGCGATAACAATCGATGAAGGCATCGAAGGATATCGTCCTCCAAGCGTGGACATCGTGAGGAGATTCTGCGAGAAGAACAACATCCAGTTCCATCTACGCTCGTTCACAGAACTGGGCGTGACGATGGATTCCATAGCACCTCTGTCAAGGGACAGCAGCCCCTGTACATACTGCGGAGTGTTCCGCAGGAGACTCATGAACGACGAGGCCAGGAAGATCGGTGCCAAGTTCCTTGCGACCGGTCACAACCTGGATGACATGGCTCAATCGATAATGATGAACTTCGTCAGAGGAGATGTCGAGAGGCTTGCCAGGCTCGGACCCCACGAGAGGGTGCAGCCGGGGCTCATCCCCAGGTTCCTTCCTCTGAGACTAATCCCGGAGAAGGAGACTCTGCTCTATGCCATAGTCAACGGTATCGAGTTCTGGGACGGGGAATGTCCGTATTGGACGGAGGCCCTCAGGAACCAGTACAGGTCCATCGTCGATGAGCTCGAGGACAGGTCACCGGGTTCAAGGCACAGCATCGTCTCATCTTACGATACATTGCGTCCGATGCTGTACAAGGAATACACAACATCTAATCTTCATCTCTGCAAGTGCGGAGAGCCTACGGTCGGCAAGAGATGCAAGTCATGTGACCTGCTGGCCGATGCGCAGAAGAAGCTCAGTAATCTCTGAATGCCACAAGGTTGCAGCATCTGCATGCAAGGCAGAGTGTGTCCATCGTTCTCGGATCCAGACCGTATTCCGCTTCGATATCCTTCAGCATCCTTCCGAACATCGCCAGTCTTTCGACCGAGAGAGGTTCGATCTTTCCGAGCTTATCCTCGAATGCCTTGCGGTTCTTCTTCACTTTCAGGTCGGTCAGTATACCGATGCTGCTGAGGTCCCTGATGGATTTCTCCATTTCCTCATCGGTCTCGCCGAGTCCTGCGAACAGACCGGAGCAGACCTTCCCTTTGCCGAAGATATCCGCAGCTTCCTTCAGGCATCCAATGATGGATTCCATGCTCTCGCCGTCGTGCAGTGCATCGAATATGCGAGGAACAGTTGAGCCTACTGAAACCTTGAATTCGGTGAGTCCGGCATCCTTCAGTGCCTGCAACGTATCTTTTTCAGTGACCTCATAGCTGAGTCCGATAGGTATCTCAGGGTATCTGGAATGAATCATCCCGACGAGCTCGATGCAATCGTCAAGTGTAGAATCCGGCCCCAGGCTCACAGGTATCCCTTTGACCGTGCCGGTGGCGACAATCCTGTCGACATAGGCAAGGATCTCCGCGGTGGAAGAGAACTTGCCGAGATTCACGTTCGCCTGTTCAGGCGAATGGCAGAACGCCTGGATGAACTCTATATGATCTATGAACGGTTCCCCGTTGTGTGTCAGGTAATATCCTTCCTGGTCTTCGCACAGCTCGAACTCCCCTTTGTCCGGAGAATACTTCATCCTGAACCTGGTGCCGCCGAATGAGGCGATTATGGAACCTGTACCGTCCCCTTTGGGGTCCGCATAGGGGTGATCGAATCCCTGCGGGACCTTCATCCCGCTCCCGCCGAGTATGAGCTGGGATTTCAGGATCAGATCTTCTTCCATTTCGCACCATCCTTGGAGTCCTCGAGCACGACCCCTGCATCCTTGAGCCTGTCGCGGATCATATCGGCGAGATCGTACATCTTGTTCTTCCTGAGCTCTGCGCGCAGGTCGATGAGGATTCCCATGACGTCATCCAACGTTCCGTCGTCCGCACCGTCATCGGCAGGGATGATGTTGAGGATGCCGTTGAACTCGTCCATGAGGTCGATGTGCTTCTGTGCGGTCTTCTTGCAGAGCGTCCTCTCGTTCATGGCCTTGTTCGTGGCCCTGACCATCTGGAAGATGACCTCTATCGCCTGACGGGTGTTGAAATCGTCGTCCATGGCATCCCTGAAGGCCTGCCTGTAGGATTCGATGACATCGCAGCAGTCGTTGGCATCCGCGTCCCCTTCGGAAGCATTCTTCACGTAGGACTTGAGGTCTTTGTAGTTGTTGATGATCCTGGAATCTGCCGCCTTGGCCTCCTCCAGCATATCCTCTCCGTACAGGAGGGGGCTCATGTAATGTGTGTTGAGGAAGTAGAACCTGATCGTCTGGGGATCGTATTTGGCCGCCACATCCTTGACCGTGAAGAAGTTGCCGAGCGATTTGGACATCTTCTCTTCCTTGGTCATCCCGTGTCCCTTGACCTGCAGCATACCGTTGTGCATCCAGTAGTTGGCCAGCGGTTTGCCCGTTACGGCCTCCGTCTGCAGGATCTCGTTCTCGTGATGGGGGAAGATGAGGTCGTTACCTCCTCCGTGGATATCGATCTGTTCTCCGAGATACCTGTCGATCATGGCGGAGCATTCGATATGCCATCCGGGCCTGCCCTTTCCCCAGGGGGAATCCCAGGAGCACTCTCCCGGTTTGGCCGCTTTCCATATAGCGAAGTCCATGGGGTTCTTCTTCTCGTCGTCCATCTGGACGCGTCCGGAGGATGACATGTCCTCCAGCTTGGATTTCACGAGCCTTCCGTAGTTCTCGACCTTGTCGATCGAGAAGTAAACGCTGCCGTCGCTTGTGACGTAACCGAATCCCCTGTCTATAATCTTCTGGACCATTGCGATGATGTCTCCGATGCATTCGCTGGCCTTGGGGTAGATGTCCGCCTTGTTGATTCCCAGTTTTGCGGCGTCCTCGAAGTATTTATCTATGTATCTGGCCGAGAGCTCGAGGGGTTCGATACCCTCTTTAGCTGCCCTGGTGATGATCTTGTCGTCCACATCGGTGAAGTTCGTGACATGTGTGACCTGGTAGCCCAGATATCTCAGGTAGCGTACGACGGTGTCGAACACAATCATGCATCTGGCGTGTCCCATGTGTATGTCGTCGTATACTGTGACTCCGCATACGTACATCTTAACTTTTCCGGGTTCGATAGTCCTGAATTCCTCTTCGGAATTCGTCAGGGTGTTATGGATCATCAGAGACATTTGATCGATATCGTATCCTAAAGGATATAAATAAGGAATGGGGACGAGCCTTACCTGACATCTAAGATATGGGGATAGAATGATTAAGGGTGATGTCGTCCATCGGACGGCGTTGGTTGATTATCAGTGTTTGAGTTCGGAGATCTGCTTCTTCAGGAGTTCGATCTCATTGCGGAGTTTCGTGATCTCATCCTCTTCGGGATCGGGCAGGTCCGCATGGTTCAGGTAACCGTTCACCCTGACTCCTCCGCATTTGACGATCCTTCCGGGCACTCCGACGACCGTACAGTCGCTGGGGACATCCTTGAGCACGACCGAGCCTGCTCCTACGCGCACGTTGTCACCGATGGTGATGTTGCCCAATATCGATGCGTTGCAGCCTACTACGATGTTGTTCCCGAGGGTGGGGTGTCTCTTTCCCTTGTTGGTCGATACGCCGCCGAGGGTAACTCCCTGATAGAGCGAGACGTCCTCTCCGATTATGGCGGTCTCCCCTATGACGACGCCTGTGGCGTGGTCAATGAAGAATCTCTTGCCGATGGTCGCTCCGGGGTGTATGTCACAGCCGGTGAGCTGATGTGCCTTGTAGTTGATCTCCCTGGCCTTCTCCTTGTCGCCCTTCAGCCACAACTCGTGGCTTTCCCTGTACATGCTGACTGCCTGCAGACCTGTATGGAATCTGATGGCATCGTCCTCATTAATGAGAGCGGGGTCCTTCTCCATAGCCGCTGCGAGATCGTCGGGATCTACCTTCATCTTATCGCCATTATATCGTCATGAAGGATAAAAGAGTTGGCAGATACTACGGATATGGATGATATCACTCCGTGCTCCTGGCGAACCTGATGAGGTCCAGCAGCTTCTTCGAAGGTATCCTCTCCAGCATCATCGGGCCCGAATCCTGCACTGGCGTGTCCTGAACGTACATCGGGCGGCGGGATCTGGCCGATTCAACAGCACGGTCCAGCTTTGCCTGGTTCTCGGCGTAGATCCTGAACAGAACATCTCCTTCCTCGACCCTGTCGCCCTTCTTATGCAACATCTCGAGTCCTGCTCCAAGGTCCGAAGGTGCCCCTGCTCCCTTGGCAATGGCGACCATACCAGCGTTATCTATGTACTGAACGAACCCCGTTCTCTTGGCGTGGACGTCCTTCACGTACAATCCCGGGACCAGGTGTTCGGACCTCAATCCAGGGTCGCCGTTCTGGGCCTCTACTATCTCGAGGAATTTGCGGTGTGCCGCTCCCGATCTGAGAATATCCAATGCGCGCTCCTTACCGTCTTGTTCCCCTGCCATCTCAAGGATTATGCCTGCCATGCTGCAGGCCTTGTCAACGACCTCCGGGTCCCCGTCGCCTCTCTCGAGCACCTCGATGCATTCCTTGGCCTCGAGGATGGGTCCGATCATGTGCCCGATAGGTTCATCTGCACGGGATACGCTGCATTCAACATGCATTCCCAGCAATGTCCCGAGCTCGGTCAGGTCCTTCGCATAGTTCCTCGCCGTGGCGATATCGGGGATCTTTGAACCTTCTCCCATCGGGATATCTATGAGCAGATGTGTGGTGCCGATGGCTACCTTCTTGCTCATGATTGAGGCCAGCATGGTCGGTCTCGGGTCGATGCCCATCGGATGTTCGGCCTTGATGATCATTCTGCCCACGGGGGCGTAATCCTCGTTACCGCAGGCGAACACTCCGTTCGCCTTCTTTACGGCGGACATGAGCTGTTCCTCGTTGAGTTCGACATCGCAGAACGTATCGACGAAATCGGAGGTGCCGCAGGCGCTGCTTATGGCACGGGAGGACATCTTGGGGATCAGCAATCCTTCAGATGCCACTATGGATACCACGATCGGCGTGATCTTGTTGCCGGGGACGCCGCCCAGGCTGTGGAAGTCTATCACGGGCATCGTGCCGAAGTCGACAATGATCCCGGTGGATGCCATGGATCTGGTGAGCTGGGCTATCTCAGACATTTTCGCGTTGGTGACGTTGAACGCCGACACGAATGCAAGGATCTCCTTCTCGGCAAGATTCCCTTCCATGATGTCCTTGACTATGGATCCTATCTCCTCCTCGTCAAGGGTATGCCCGTTGATCTTCTTGCGGATGGATTTGACGGATTCAGGCATCGGGGAGTACACGACATCCACCAGTTCGCCGTCGGCTGCACCGCACCTCTCGAGGACATAGGCGGGCATCCCTATGGAACCCTTCCCGACCTTATTGTCTGTCGTCACGATGGATGTGACAATGGAACGAACAGACGTGATCAGGATCCTGTCGGTGGGACCCACTCCCAGCTGCAGACAGTCGTCCCTATTGAGCATGACCACCGGTTCGGACATGGCAACGTCCGATGGCTGTACCGTCAGTTTCATGACAGAGGAATCATATACAGTGATATAATCGATTACTGTTCGAATTCCTCGCCTCTGGCGAAGTTAACGGAGGGACAGGGTCCGAAGCACTCCCTGCAGAATATGCATTCGTCCTCTTGGATGTGGACCTTTCCGTCCTCCATGTACAGGGCGTGGGGCCTGCATCTTGCTGCACATAATCCGCATCCGACGCACTGTTCCGCACGCATTATGAGCTGGAAGATGTGGTCGATGGTCCTTCTGGCATCTAGTTCGGAACCTGATTTGCTGATGATGGATCCCTCGGCGTACAGCGTAGCTCCACCAAGCTCGATGTAGTCGTCCTCTATCTTGTCGGGCACGATCCATGTGATCGCATGGCAGAACGGCCTGACCTTCTCCAGATCGATCGGCCTGGAAAGCGCGGCTTCGATGCTGTATCCGACGGTACAGGGCGAGTATCCGTCCTGCACCTTGATAGTGATCGGTCCCTTCTCAGGGGCCTTCGTCTGCTTGGTAAGTTCCGACACCTCTTTTCCGGACACCCTCTGTACCTCCTCTTTGATGGAGTTGGGTGCGCTCTTCCATCTCCAAAGGCTATAATCCTTCCATTCCTTCGGAAGACCGCGATCCTCCATATAGCTGTCAAGGTACTTGTCCCATTCGTCCCATCTCCTGCTCTTTCCGGCTATGGCGTCGAATTCGGCAAGGTCCGATGCGGGGCAAAGGAAGCATCCTATCCTGTCCAGACCTCTCGTGTACCAGACGTTGTAAGGCTCCTTCTTGTAGAATATGTACATCCAGACGTGCATGGCGCACCAGTTCTGGATCGGAGAGGCACCTATCTGTCCCGGTGTCCAGGGGTTTTTCCAAACGCGGGGCTTTGAGTTCCTCTGCTCGGACTCGTACTTCCTCTGTCCGATGAACGATAGCACCCCGTCCGGGAAGTGCTTGTTGATGGCACCGACGGTAGGACCAAGCTTATTTGTCTTGCAGCACCACCTGTAATCCTTGGCGGGGGGTCCGAAGTAGACCAGGTTGCCGAAGAATGCATCGGTGGGGGCCTTCTCTTCGATGAGCTGCAGTCCGTGCCTCTCGCAGACATCGTGGACATGCTGCACAGTCTCGTCGAACTCCAATCCGGTGTCGACGAAGAGGACGGGCAGCTTCAGGCCCGCGTCCAATGTGAGCAGCAGCGAGGAAAGGCTGTCCTTACCTCCTGAGAACGATACGATTGTGGGGAGATCCTGTTTCTCCATGGTCTTCTTGATGAAGCCGACGGCCTCATCGACCCTTCTCTTGATGACTCCCTCGTTGGCCTTCACTGCTTCGTCCCATGAATTGTTCTTATCGGTCAGATCCCTGAACTCCTCGGGTCTGTACCAGCGGGTCCTGACGGCCACACCCTTTGTGGATTCCACCATCTCGGGACCAGTCATCTTGGCCATACCTGTGGCGATGACCTCCCTGTCTGGCGTGACAATTATGATCTCGTCTCCGAACTTGATGTCCGGATCGGCATCCACGACACCGGGTGCCATGAGGTTCTTGCTCTCCCTGACGAACTTTACCGCCTCGGGGTCACAGACCACGTATCCCTTGGAGAAGTGCTTCCCTATGCGGTATGCGCCTTGCATCCTGGCGACGAACTTCCATCCAGAACCCATATCATATCTGAACGATGCGATGACGGCACCGTCGATGATGACTTCGTCCATCCTGTCCAGGGAAGGTGCTTTATTGAGGATAACTACGTGATTGTCCGGGATGACCGCCTTCCCGGCACCCTCTCCGTAATCGCGGTTGAGGATGCTCCTTAGCAGTTCGATGTCATGCTCGAAGGCGGGCCTGGAGTCCCCCGGAGGTGTGAGAACTACCTCCTCGGTAGGTCTGGCGCAGACCGGACATTGCTCCTTCTCTAGTATCGGAAGGTTGCATTCGTAACACCATCTTAGATGATTCTTGCCCAGTCTTATTGCTGCCATCTGACTCACACCTCCTTACGGTCAGGGGTGTATAAATTGTTTGATGATGCGGTGCCGACGGTGTCGTCGGCCAACCGCCGCCGGAAGTGGTTCTTCTTGTGCTTCCTGACCGCCATGATCAGGCTCTCCTGAACTGTATGAAGACGATCGCTGTGATGGCCGCAGCCACTGCTGCGCCTACGGTTATCATCACTGCGTTGGAGTTGTCGCTCCCGCCAGAGGTCTTGGTCGACATAGGAGCGGTAGGTTCCGTGGTGTCGGTCTTCTCTTCAGGGGTCTGGGCAGGCGTCTCCGGTTCGGTGACAGGAGGTGTGGTCTCTTCCTCGGTCTTGACTGGTTCCCACTGGGGGTAGAGGTCGAGATCCCTGGTGACTGTCACAGTCCCCTTCAGTACAGCCGTCGAGTTGCTTTCGGACCATCCCTTGAAGACGTAACCTTCCCTGTTCATATCTCTCAAGGCTATCGAACCGTTCTTCTCGCAGTATGTAGGTTCGCTGAATGTTCCCGTGTCATCATGGTATGTGACGCAGATGAGCTTCTCCCAGATCGCATAGAGCGTTGTGTCGGAGCGTACCGGTACGGTGCTCGAGGATATGTATTCCGGGGTCTTAGCGGTGCTTGTCTTGCTCCATCCGAGGAACTTGTAACCAGTCTGCACCGGTGTCCCGGCCGCAGAAAGGGCGAATCTGCCGTCGTTCACCGAGTAGCTGTCGAATTCGGCGGAACCGTTCATCAGTTTCAGACTGTAGCTTGTCTGTTCCACAGGCGTTACCGTCTTCGACGGTGTCGAAGAAGAACCTGAATCAGATTCCGGCACTGTTTCCGAAGACGATTCCGGTGTAGTCTTATCTGGATCTGTGGCCGGATCCGTAGGCTGAGTAGGTGTGGCTGGAATGTCCGATTTAGTTTCGGATGTATCCGTAGATTGGTCCGGATTAGTAGCAGGAGATGCCGGTTCAGGGATCTCCTTCCAGACCGGATACAGTATCATATCCTCTTTCAGAACGACCATGTCGCCGTTGTGATACTGGACCTCTCCAGCAGACGAGAGGGACCAACCCTGAAGTTCGTAACCCTCCTTGACGGCATCGTCGGATCCGATCGTGACCTCGGTCCCGTAATCGTACGATGTGGTTTTTGTCTGTCCTTCCAAGGAGTACGTGACCGTGTGCTGTATGTTGAGCCAGACAGCCTTCAGATCCAAATCACCATTGACAGTGAGGGTCTCTCCTTTGTAGTATTTCTTTCCCGTGTCCCCCAACTCCCAGTTCTGGAAGGATTTGCCTTCCTTCACCGGATTATCCTGTCCGATCGTGAGGACCGAACCCTCATTCACTGTCATCGATCCGAGGACGGTCTGACCGTCAAGATATCTAACAGTGTGCTGCACCTTGTCGCCAAATACGGCATAGATGCTGCAGCTGTGGTCGATTATCGGATCGGTGGTCAGAACTGTGCCGTTCTCCTGGAGGCTCCATCCCTTGAGCACCTTGTTCTCCGGCACGGTCACTGACAACTGGTATAACTTCAGAGCAGTGTTTGCCTCTACTGATTTCGTTGCTACGACCGTTCCTTGGGATACGACCGACACATCGAATGTGGCCACGGTCCATTTGCTGACGGCGACATGGTCCTGATATGTCGTTATCTTGTCCCCGCCGGCGTAGGTCTTGTATCCTACATACCAGCCGGTGAAGATGTAACCGGCGGTGTCAGGCAGGGTCGGATACGAATCGCCTACGGAGAACGTTCCTGATGTTGGCAATCCTGACGCATTCGGAAGGGCCGAATGGTCGTATGTGACCGTCATCGTGTCGTATGTGGCCTCCAGATAGATATCTGAATCAAGCTGTGCGAACTCCTTTTCGGTGATCGCCGTTCTGGTATCGGTCTCCCCCTTTATGTTCCACGACTTGAACAGATCAGGGGCTTGCGTCGGTTTGGGGATCACGAAACTGCCTTCTCCGGTGACGCGTGTCATATCTTTGATACCCGAGTCGGAGGGGAAATGAATGGTCCACTTGTTCCCTTCGACCTTGAGATCCGTGTTTGGGAATTTGTATTCGCAGTAGAACATGGATAGGTTGTAGATCGAAGTGACAGTCTTAGTTCCAGTGGAATCTGTGAAACTCATAGTGGCATCTGAACTGCCGGTTACGAAGCGCATATTGTATGCCCCGCTGTTCATTACAGTAACAACCAGTCCGGAGATGTAAGCATTCTCGAATGTGATCTCAGGAACACCCGAGATCTTTACGGACTGATTCTTCTCGACTACCTGGCCTTTCAGATTACAATCAGAAAAAGCATCGATCGCGATACTCGTGACTCCCCTGAAGTCCTCGAATCTTACCTTGCTTCCCTTGAACGTCTCTGATTTGATTTCGGTCACTTCCGTACCCATGAGGTAAGGTCCGAACCCCTGGCAGCCTTCGAAAGCATTCGCGCCTACCGTATTCAAAGAGGAAGAGAACTCGAAAGTGGTCTTTCCTGTGTTCTTGAAACAGCCGTCCCCGATGGACGTTACACAGGGGGCTCTGAAGCTTAGCAGACTTGAACACTCTTCGAAGGCATTGTTCCCGATAGTCTTCACGTCTTTGTCGAGTAGCACATATTTGATGTCGGTGCATCCTTTGAATGCATCAGCGCCTATCGAAGAAGAGGTTATGTATAGTTTCTCTCCGGGGGTGCCGCCCGTATAGCATACGGTATCAGCATCGGATATGACAACATATCCTTCCGGAAGGGCACCGTCGGTGCCGTCGGTAATGTTGACCAGGAAGAACGCTGTGATCACACTGAGAATCACGGCGAACATGGTCATTGTCTTATTCATTTTGCATCACCCTATGCGGGCCGTTTTCATGGTCCGCAGGAGTGAGTACAAGTGTGAATATTAGATACGTTGCCGATTTTCTAAGGTCTGCAGAACGAAGGGTTTCCGCTTCACAGCCTCGCTTTCTCGTAAAGCGACCTATCGGCATCGACTGGGATGGTAGCATCGTATCCGACCTTCCATGTGGTCTTTCCATGCGAGCTCGGGTCGAGCGAGGATCCTGCCGCGCCGGGGATTTTGATGATCCTGTCTGCCTGCATCCTCGTGGCGACGGCCCATTCCACCTCGCGGTCGTTGAATATGTCTATGTCGTCGTCTACGATTATCACGTTCTTCATGGAGGGATGCCCTGTGAACGCGGCCATGATCGCATTGACTCCGTCGCCTTCCTTGTTCTTCTTTATGGACACGACACCGTTGAGCCAACAGCATCCTCCTTCGGTGAGACGGACGTTCTTCACCCTGGGGACCGCCTGTCTGACGGTCTTGAGTATCATAGGCTCCCTCGGAAGTCCCATGAGCATGAAGTGTTCGTATCCCCCGGGCAGGAGCAGGTGGAACATCGGGTCCTTGCAGGTCCAGATCCAGTCGATCTCGATGACTGGCTGCTGTCTCTCGAAGTCGTATGTTCCCGTGATGTCCACGAAGGGCCCCTCTTTGGTCTCCTCGAGGGTGATCCTTCCTTCCAGTACATAATCGGTGTTAGCGGGTACATTGATTCCGTTGTCGCACTTCCCGACCCTGAGGGGGTGACCATGGCCTTTGATTGACATGGACGATGCCACTTCCAGCTCGTCGGCACCGAAGTCCGTGGATGTGGCGGCTGCCAGAAGGACCTCCGCCTGCGCTCCGATGCATATGGAGATGTTCAGTTCCTCGCCCTTCTCCTTGGCCATGTTGAATATGGTGAAAAGATGTCTGGGAACGAGCCTGACGGCGATGTGCTTGGAATCCATTATCATCATGCGGTGGAAGGACACGTTCCTCTTCCCCTTGTAATCTGCGACGATGACACCTGATGTGATGTAACGTCCCCCGTCCTCGGGGAAGTACTTCGGGATGGGGAGCTTCATCAGATCAATATCCATGGAGCACTGGCGGAACGCGGGTTTCTCCACGATCTCGTATTCCTTAGGGGAGTTGATGGCATCGAGGAGATGGTTCACGATGTTCTCCCTAGGGATGTTGAGCGCCTTCGCGATCTTTTCCCTTGTCGAGAAGATGTTACCTGCTGCCTTTCCTCCGTTCAGATCCTCGAAGACGACCGTCTTGTTCTGATCCTTAATGAGCTCTGCGGATACATCCTTGGCATCCGATTCGATGTGGGAATTGATTGTGACGATTTCGCCGAAAAGCGAATCCTTTACTGACATAGGGTTCGGGATGTGTTTTTGAAATAATAATGTAGAGTACGTTCTCTGTCGAATACCAGCCAATAACCTCAGAAAGAGTTGGATGTATCCTCCATTATATACTTGGAAGGAAATTCTCACCTCATGTCTAACTTTGAAGACCTGCTCAAAGAGTACGTATCGATTGAACCTGCAGACCGCGGAGGATTCTTCCTGGCCAAGGTCCAGACCATGGATGGTTACAGCAAGGCCTTCCCCATGATATGGGAGTTGGTGGAGACATTCATTTGCAAGACAGCGGTATTGGACGGAAAACTGGATATCTCAGAGTATGCGGTCATCCAGGGACTGGCGATCCACCGCCGCGGTGCCCCCTTCGATCCCGAGGAGTTCACCCAGAGGCTCGGACAGTTCGCAAAGGAAGGTGCGGACACCAAGATCGCCGAGGTCGCCTTCTCGATGCTCCCCGAATACGTCAGGGACGACATTGTCATGATGCTGATCTGCTTCGCCAGCGTCGACGCCATAGTATCGGCCCAGGAATCCGAGTGGATATCGACCATCTGCTTCTGATCAAAAACGGTCCCTCGGGGACCCTTCCATCCTTTTCGATACATTCCATGCGCATGCGCGCATAATCCCATAAATACTGCTTACAGATTCGGAACATCTATGTCCGACGAGATCGAGCAGACGATCAGGAAATTCGCACTGCAGAATGCGGTGTTCTTCAAGGGTACAGCCAATCCGAAAGCAGTTGTTGGTAAGATACTTGGCAGCTGTCCGGATCTCAGACCGAAAGCGGCCGAGATCACCCCATTGATCAATCAGATCGTGGAAGAGGTCAACGCCATGGGTCTGGAGGCACAGACGAAGGCCCTTGAAGAGATCGATTCCTCGCTGCTCGTGAAGGAGAAGAAGGAGAGGAAATACGAGCTTCCTGACCTCGAGAACGTCAACGGCAAGGTCGTCATGCGTATCGCACCCGGACCATCCGGACCCCTCCACATCGGTCACACCCGTGTATCCATCCTCAACGACGAATACGTCAAGAGGTACGGCGGAGACCTCATCCTCAGGTTCGAGGACACGAACCCCGAGAAGATCGACCCCGACGCATACGATATGATCCCGGAGGATCTGGACTGGCTCGGAGTCAAGTGCAACAGGACGTACATCCAGTCGGACAGGTTCGAGATGTATTACGATTACACCAGGAAACTCCTGGAGATGGGCCACGCATACGTCTGCACATGCAACGGCGACGATTGGAGGAAGCTCAAGGAGAACAAGCAGAAATGCCCCTGTCACGATCTCCCCGTAGAAACGCAGCTGGACAGATATGACAAGTTCCTCGCCGGCGACTATCAGGATGGAGAGGCTGTCGTCGTCGTCAAGACGGATATCTGCCACCCGAACCCTGCTGTCAGGGACTTCGTCGCGCTTAGGCTCGTAAGGACGCCCCACCCTAGGACCGGCGAGAAGTACATCGCATACCCGATGATGAACCTCTCTGTCGCCATCGACGACCACGAGATGGGAATGACCCATGTCATCAGGGGAAAGGATCACCTGAACAACACATTCAGGCAGGAATACATTTTTGACTATTTCGGATGGAAGAAGCCCGAGTACTATCACTACGGTCTTGTCAACATCCCCGATACGGTCCTCAAGACCTCGATTATCAAGCAGAGCATCAAGGACGGGGAGTACACCGGATGGGACGATGTCAGGACCGGAACGGTCAGGGCGATGAAGAGGCGCGGAATCAGGCCTGCGGCGATCAGGAGATACTGGGTCGAGTCCGGTATCAAGCCCGTGGACATCGAGTTCTCATGGCAGAATCTCTACGGAATGAACAGGGACATCATCGATACCGATGCCAACAGGTACTTCTGTGTCGGCAATCCCGTCTCATATGATATCGACGGGATCGATGTAATCGAGGGAGCAGCTCCCAAGCACCCTGATCACCCCGAGAGGGGGGACAGGAAGTTCAGGCTCGAGGCCCCTAGGACTGTTTTCCTTGCGGACGATGATTCCAAGCTCTTCGAGACTGACGGTAAGATCAGGCTCAAGGACCTGTGCAACCTGGAATACGGAAAGCCTGCCAAGTACATCGGTAACGATGTCTCGATTCTCAAGAAAGGTGTCCGTGCAGTCCAGTGGGTCGGATCCGATGCAATGGATGCGACACTTGTCATGCCCGATGGAACCGTAGTATCCGGTAAGATAGAGCCTTCGATAAAGTCAGAGACCAATGACATGGTCCAGCTCGAGAGGATCGGATTCGTCAGGGTGGAGAAGAAGGACGACAAATCGGTGTCGATGATCTTCGCTCACCGCTGATCGGCAAGAATGGCCGATAATCCTTGACAGTTGCTGTCAGATTTCAATCGATATCAGGATACATCCACAAACACAGTGGAGGCAAGATCGTAACTGAGTGCGACCATGTTGTCGCCAATCTTGATCACTCTGTCGCCGCCGTCCATCAGGATCGATTCAACCTTGACTTCTCTGCCAGGCACGAATCCGATGGAGTTCAGCTTGCGGATGTCATCGCTGCTGTCCGATTTGATGTAAGCGATGATGCCGCCTTTGTTCTTGGCCATGGTGTTGAGCTGAACGATGTTCATGGAGCCCTGGTTATAGCGCTTGCAAGGATCGGAACAATATGCGCAGTCCTCGTCGACAGGGTTCCCGACCATGTTGCAGATCCTGATGCTGGTATCATCAGATATAGAGTGCTCGATCTTGTGGGCCTCCTCATGAGCGTCCTGATGATCCATTCCGAGACAGTCCACCAAAAGATGTTCGATGACGTGGTGCTTCTTACGGAGTTGGCGTGCGATGGACATACCCTCCTCGGAAAGCCTGATGCCTCTATACCTTTCGTAGATAACGAGTCCCTCGGCTGCTAAAGTCTTTGTCATTTCAGTGACGCTGGCGGGAGAGACCTTCATGAACTCAGCTAGTTCGGTCGTCTTTACGTTCTTTTCCCCGTCACTGAGTCTCAGGATGCTGATTAGGTAGTCCTCACGGCTATCAGAAGTCATCAGTCTGCGTATAAATTTAGGCGTATATAAAAACCGACTCAAAACAGGTTGCCGATATTCAGGATGTAGCTCGGATCGAGGATGGCCTTTATCTTCTTCAGGTCCTCGACGGCCTCCTGGCCATACTTGTCCTTGATGAGTGAGTTCCTCATCTTACCGGATTCCTCGGTCGGAGAATCACACACAGTGCTGCCGAGATAGATATCAGCCTCGATTACGATGCCGAATACCCCTTCGGATCCGATGAACAGATCGAGGAGATCCATGTTATCTGAGATCCTCGGACCGGAATCATCCTTGGAGTTATACGAGGGAAGGTCGAATGCGAAGAAGTTCCTTCCGGCCGGGAATGTCATCTTCCTTCCGTTCGCAAGGTATTCGCCCCTTTCCATTGACATGAATGTGCTGTCCGAGAACACTACTCTGAGCCTTCTCACATACGGGCGGATGCCGGAGCGGTTCACCGCGATGCAGCCGCCTATCGTGTTCTCGAGCTGTGCCTTGACCGGGTACACCAGACCGTCCAGTGATACATCCGATCCGTCGACGCTCGGTACGCGGCCGCTCTTGATCGAATTGTTGAAGAACGATACCGTAGTGTAAGGCAGGACCCTGAGGTAGACGCCGTTCTCGTCCTTGCCATAGCCGATCACTCCGGTGAGGTGTTCCATGGACATGATGTCCCCTCCGCAGGGTACTGCACCTCCCTGGTCGCCCATGCGGCTTCCAGAGATGGTGACCTTCGTGTTCCCTTTGCTGGAATAGCGTATCCCTTCGCGGAGCTCTGTCTCGTCGTTGGGGAGGATGACATTCTTGGCATGGCCTTTCAGGCTGGACCTGTCGTTCAGGTACTTCGAATCGTCCTTAATCTTCTCTCTTAGGAACATTCAGTCACCTCTGAGACGCGGTATCATCGCTGCCATGACAGACTGTTCGGTGAGGCTCTGGCGATCCAGCAGTCCTTTACTGAGGAGGCCGATGGCTCCCTGTTTCTTTCCGATCTCGGTGTTGCCGTAGATCTGTTTGACTGCATCTCCGACGGTGGCACCCCTCCTTACAAGGTCTGCTATGGGGTCGGGGTATCTGAATCCTGATCCCTGGCCGTAGGTCATCCTGCCGTCCTTGGTGATGACGGTGCAGTGCTGGATATCATACAGTCCGTCGAGCATCTCGAAGACACCCGCTTCGATACCGACGGCCATGTCATGGTTGCCGAGTGCCGCCTTTGCGCGGTTCACCGAGCCCTGATGTGTCTGTTCCTCATGGGGCTGAGAGGGGACTCCGCTGGGGACGTCAACTCCGATCACCTTCACGTCGCCGTATATCCTTTCCATCACAGTACGGACCGCGGCTATCTTCACAGGATTGGTCGATCCCACCGCAATATCCATGACATCCTCCTTACCGGAGCGTCCGTACCGTCCTTCCAGGATCGATGATGCGCTGATCTTCTTACCGTCATCAGACATGACCAGCGGGACGACCGAGATGTCCAGAGGATTCAGTCCGCGCCTGATCCTGTACTCGTTGACCTTCATCCCGTTATCGAGTGTCTCCTCCGAGACCACAAGGATGTCAACGGTGTCCATTATCTCGTTTGGACCGTATATGTCATCGATCTCGAAGATGGTGAAATTGTCCCTGGAGCGCAGGTAGTTCTCCAGTGCCTTCTTCCTTACCTCGAAACTAACGGCGCTGGGCCTGTTCTCGCAGGCCATCCTGTCCGATGTCAGGCCTATGTAGACTTGTTCTCCCACTTCGAACGCCCTGTCCAGGAGGGCCTTGTGCCCGTCATGGAGGATATTGAAGGTCCCAGCCACTGCCGATATCATTTCCAACCTAACCAGAGGGCGACTACAACGACGCCCACAAGGATGACTTCGAGGATCAGGTACTTGCGCAGTTTGCTCTTTACTTCGTCCCCGGACGTTCTCTGGCATTCCTCGCTGCAGAACTTACCTTCTCCCACGAATGCCTTGCCGCAGGACACACAGTGTCTGTGCTGCGGAATCTTCTCTGTATACTCTGCCATGGTATCCCTCATACCGACTTGCGGTCGGCCTCGTTGTGAACTATGATCATGCAATGATCCGCATGCAGACTGTTGGGTCCGATGCAGATCCTGTCTGGTGAATATGATATCAGGAGCTGCTCCTCCTCTTCGCTGAGGTCGCGGTTGTCCCCCAGTACGAAGATGGGGTTCTTGGGGAAGTCGTAATCCCTGCAGTCGACCCCGTCCTCCTTGAGGTAGACGAAACTGCCCCGCTTGGAGAGCCTCTCCAGCACATCCGCGAAGGACATCCTGGTGTTGTACACTCCCGGCGAGGACCTGATCTCCTCTCCCGGGCCCACTTTCTTCAGGAGGGCGTTCCTTATGAGGGATGCCGTGCTCCTCTCGTCAGGATTCAGGTATCTGAGCTCCTGGCCTTTGAATACCACGGTCTTGGGGGCATCGTCTCCGCCTTCGAGCACCAGATAGATCTCCACGTCCTTGCGGAGATCGTGGCTCAGGAAGAATGCGGAGTTAACGCACCTCACCAGTATGTCCAGCCTGCCGGCTCCGCCTGCAATGTCGTCCAGTTTGAAATTGCCTGTCGTGACCGCCTTATGGCCGGTAATCACGAAGTATCTCATTCGGATCCCTGGAGGTCCTTGAGCGCATCCATGTCGATGCCGCCCATCTGCTTCATGATCTGCTTACGCATCTTACGGTCCTTACCGACCGATGACATCATCTTCTTGCTGTTGGAGTACTGCTTCAGCAGTTCCTTGACATCGTGGGATGATACTCCGGCACCGGCAGCGATCCTGTCGATACGCTTGGATTTGATCAGGGAAGGCTCCTCTTTCTCTTCAGGAGTCATCGAATCCATGATGACCTTGAACACTCCCAGTTTCTTCTGGGTGCCCTCGTAATCCACCTTGTCGCTCATGTCGCTCATTCCGGGCAGGAGACTCATAATCTTCTCCAATGTTCCCATCTTGCTCATGGCGGTCATCTGGTAATACATGTCGTTGAGGGTGAAACGGCCCGTCATCATGTTGCGGGCGACCTGTTCCATCGCTTCCTGATCATCGATCTCCTGGGATGCCAGCTCCACCAGTGCGGAGAGATCTCCCATTCCCAGAAGCCTTGAGATGAATCTCTTCGCATCGAAGGGCTCCAGATCGCGGATGTGCTCACCGGTCCCCAGGAAAACTATCCTGGCGTTTGTCTTCTGGATGGCGGATATGGCTCCCCCTCCCTTCGAGGTACCGTCCATCTTGGTCAGGATGACACCTGTGACGCCGACGGCATTGTGGAATGCTTCAGCCTGAGGTCCGGCCTGCTGTCCGACCTGGGAATCCAGAACGAGTATCCTCTCTTCGGGCTTTGCCACTACTGCGATGCGTTTGATTTCATCGATCAGATCGTCCTCCAGAGCATGACGTCCGGATGTATCGATTATGACGATCTGCTTGTTCTTGAAGTGCTCCTTCCCTCTCTTCACGATGCCTGCCGCATCGGATTCCCCAGGCTCTCCGTAGACCTCGACATTGACCTTCTCTCCCAGCTGCTTCAGCTGTTCGAGGGCTGCGGGCCTGTATACGTCGGCTCCGATGAGTCCGACAGAGAATCCCTTCTTGGTGAAGTAGAGCGCAAGTTTTCCTGTGGTCGTGGTCTTACCCTGACCGTACAATCCGACCATCATGATCGTCTGAGGCGTCAGTTTGAGTCCTTCGCCGTTGTTGACGAGTCTGACGAGCTCCTCGTAGATTATCTTGGTGACGTGATCCTTCATGCTCTTTCCGGCCTCTGGGGGCTCGTTGAGAGCGCGATCCTTCACGTTGTTGGTGACCTCGAGGACGAGCTTGACATTGACATCGGCTTCCAGCAGCGCGCGCTGAAGGTCCTTGCACAGGTCCTTGACGAGCTCTTCGTCAATGACTGATGCCTTTCCGATGCGGCCGAGTACGTTCCTGAGGGATTTTCCTAATCCTTCCATGACCATGGTAAACAAGCCGTCAATACGCGCACGCGTAAAAAAGGATATTGGGTAATTGTCGATGAAAATGGAAGGAGATAAGGGTCTCGGATCATTCGACCGTTACTCAATATTGCCCAGAATAATCGGTCATATCACTTGTTTTTGTCAAGAAAACGAGTAGTATCCAAAGATGAATCAACATCATGAAGGTTGGGGGACCGGTCAGCAATAAGAAGGGATGGGATGCACTCTACAGCCTGACCGAATCCCTGTAGGTGTCTTATTATCTAGGCGAGTATATAATCGTTATGCTATAAATTTAGCTGATTACTTAATAATTTTATATCTTTGCTTAAAGAAGACAAATGACACATAAATTGACAGTTTTCAATGATGGATGCATCATCCAATCATCACAGTATTTCTACGCTTGATAGTATAAAACATAACTTTCCTGCGAATAGACTATACAAGTTTAGGTAAATCCAACTCATTCTTGCTCCATCTTTCATTTTTCTAGGCAAATTCGCGATGATCCATCTAGTTTTGGATTAAGAATGGTGTTCTAAGACCGCTATCTGACCCTCAATTGCTACCATTAAAGGTGCAGTGTGGTTTGGAAATATAGGCTATTATAATAATATATTTATATATGTAGTCTATACATATAATTGATAAAAATGGGGATACCGGAAGAGATCAGAAAGGTACCAAGGCCAAAGGGAACAGTCGTAGTGAAGAGTGGCAGCGGATACAGGGTCCGCAAACGCAACGGCAGTAGATACGTTGATGGCAAACACATCCCAATAGACGGCGGTTACATCGGTTCGATCATCGACATGAGGTATGTTCCGGATCCTCCCGAAGACCCTTCCCCGTGGACAGGGTCCACGGGAAGAGTCGACGTCAAGCTGTACGGAAGGGTGAAACTTTGCGACATGCTGAATGAAGATATAATCCGTACACTGGCCACCTACTACAACAGGGAGGAGGCCATGATGATCTATGTCATTGCGATTCTGAGAGCAAACTATGCTGGGATAAGGGACTATCAGCTTCAGAGCAAGTATGAAGAGACCTTCCTATCGATAATGTATCCTGGCATAAAACTGGGCCGGACCAAGGTCAGTAGAGAGATTAGGAATCTGGGGAAAGAGAAAAGCCGCATTGACGGTTTCATGCGCGGAAGGGTCTGCTGTATTGATGGCGATGATCTTGCGATCATCGATGGATGCCTGATGCAGGATCACAGCTATGTTGATACCCTTTCGCAGGTCTCGAGAGAGACAGTTCACACGAAGTATAAGCAGTTCCTGCTTATGTATGCGTACAGTTTCGAACTCAACGAACCACTCTGCTGCCGTCAATATCAGGGAAACATGGTCGATTCCAGGGCTGTCAAAGATTTCATCGAAAAGAATGATATCGTTCAGGGTATAATCGTGGCTGACAAAGGTTTCAGTGTCGGTGCAGTACTGGAGGCCATTGAAGGCCTTCCAGGCCTTCATTTCCTATTGCCGTTGAAACGTGATTCGAGCCTTATACACGAATACAGCATGTACAGCTACACCGGCGTCCTGAATGACGAGCGCCATATATCCTACAAGAAGATTTTCACTGGTGAGTACTGGCTGTACTCTTTCCGCGATCCGAAGATCGCAGCGGACGAGGAGGGGAATTACCTCGACGAACACGTCAACAACATCGATATTGAGGAATTGTCTCGTAAACGTGCCGAGTTCGGCACGATAGTATTCCAATCTGATTTGGAGATGCCCGCTTCGAAGGCCTACTCCATATACGAGAGCAGATGGTTGATAGAGTTGCTGTTCAAATTCCACCAGACCACCTTGGACATCGATGACACCCGTGTCAACGATTTCTATTCCGTTATGGGTACCGAGTTCATCAATTTCCTTGCGACACTCATGGCATCCAGGATGAAGAACCATTTCGATTCGGTCAGAGAGCTCGATCATTTCACTTACAAAGCATCCTTGGATCAGTTGGAGAAGGCTAAGAAGGTCCGTATCTACGATTCCGACGAATGGGAGGACAATCGCCTACCGCAGGTCGATGCCGACCTGCTGGTGAAGATGGGTCTTTACACTAGACCTATCATTCCAGAAGAGAAGAAGAGAATGGGCAGGAAGCCAGGAAGCAAGGATACGAAACCACGTAAACCTCGCTCCGATAAAGGCATTCCACGCAAGAAGAAATCAGACTGATATAGGCTATTTGCAGGAAAGTTATGGTCCAAAGTGACCATGATCTATCTTGACGAGACCTCGTTCAAGAAGGGCCATCATTATGTCACGGTCGTATGCGACCAGGATAAGAGGATTATCTTCATGTGCGAGGGAAAGGGATCCGATACAGTGGATCAATTCAAGATCTGGCTGGAGGATCATAACGGTAGAGCGGACCAGATCAAGGTGGTTAGCTGCGACATGGGTCTAGCATACCCTGCTGGGGTCAGACGCAACTTCCCGAACGCGAAGATCGTGTTCGATAAGTTCCATGTAGTGAAGCTTGTGACCGAGGCATTCGACAAATACTACAGACGTATGCTTTCGGAGAATGAGAATCTCGCCAAGGCGAGATTCGTCATCTACAAGCATATGGATGATTTCAGCCAGAAGCAGAAATCCATGTACGAATGGGTTACGGGTTCATGCAGAGAATTGGCAGAGGCATACAGGATGAAGGAGGTCATTTTCCATATGTACAGTTTCGGCAGCAGGGATGCTGCCGAACATTACTTCGACATATGGTACAATGACGTCATGGAGAGAGGCCCTCCGGAACTCTGTTCAGCGGCCAAGTCGCTGAACGAGAGGAAAGAGCAGATTCTGATGTGGTATGATCATGAGGTGAACAACGGGTTCGCCGAGGGTATGAACTCACTCATCCAGACGACCAAACGTGTGGGAAGAGGGTATGGGAACGTGAAGAACTTCATCAACATGTGCTATCTGAAGAATGGCCATTTGAACATAGTCTTCTAAGGTATGGAGGCTTCCAATCGGCGAGCCGAAGGCGAGACCGTCAATAGGATCATAAGGAGCGAAGCGACGTATGATCCGAGCTTTCCCAATTTTAAGTTCTGGCGCCGTTCTGAACCTACTAATTTGGTTGTATCTACGTTTTCTGATAGTTTAGGTTTTGCAACCTTTCACACCTTAAACTGGAAGAACCGCTCGTGACAATCTGAACATGCATGAATTTCTTATATAGCGGATTCATCCGAGCGAAGCAGAT
>ERZ842401.1555-NODE-1555-length-32502-cov-16.616174_pt1 | contig 32502 bp, 30 predicted proteins | sample MGYA00521270_ERZ842401 | MGnify/ENA primary metagenome ERZ842401 (study PRJEB31892, sample SAMEA3878208) | bioreactor metagenome | biome: Moose rumen | place: Sweden | collected 2011-10 | study: EMG produced TPA metagenomics assembly of the PRJEB12797 data set...
GCATGGAACGACACGGCGTTGCGGTTTTTAGCAGAGAACAATGTAACAGCGATTGTGATTCATCCAGAGCTTTCTTTCGACTATTATCTGAAGTTGAACCATCACGGAATGAAAATCCAAGCGGTCGGCTCTAAAAAAATTGCGCTGGGATATACACGCGCCTGTTTTGGCGAACTTGGCTTATGTAATTCCCGTTGTGGCAGTACTCGTTTTTCCATAAAAAACGACACAAGGAATTATGATTTGGACATTCTGTGCGACAATGATTTTGGCTACAGGACTATTCAAAGTTCCTCATTGTGCGAGCCTGCAAAATCATTTCCGAATTCATTGCAATGGATTGTTTCAAAGTCTGACGGTGGCATAAAAAATACGGTTATACCGATTTACGACGATACAGTCGCATAAATTCGAAATCGCAAATTAAGGAGGATTATCATGCACAGCGTCATAGGCATAGGCAATATGTGCTTTGTCCTCATTTCCCGTATTGAAGAGGAATTGAGCAATGACAAAGCCCGTCAAGGCATTATACAAAATAGGTTTGGTGGAGTCACATACAACATTTTACGGCAACTGCGGGAGCGTGCCTTGTGCGATTGCAGTTTCATATCAGTTCTCTCTGATGACATTATAGGAAAATCCGCGCAGAATGAATTAAAATCTCATGCCATCGATTTTTCTGATTCCTTGTTTGCAAAAAATTGGAGTTCATATTTCGTTGAAACGATAGCACCGCGCGGGCATTATGGCATCGAGCAGATGTCTATGCTCCGCTCCCTTACGCCGCCGAATCCACGGCACTCGAACTTTGACTCGGGAACTCCGCGTTCGGAAAGCTCGGAGGCGACCTTGCGCGCCCGCTCCACCGAAAGAAGCCGCTCGCCCGCCTTGTCGCCCACGCTCGCCGTATGCCCGTCCACGATGATTTTTGAGGACGGCACGGTTCTCAGAATCTGCGCGATTTCGTCAAGCCGCCCGCGCTCGCTTTCAAGAAGCACCGCCGAATCCGACTCGAACCGGATGTTCCGAATGCTTATCCGAACGCCCTCTGAGGTGCGCTCGATGACCATGCGGGGAGCCTCGGAATCCTCGTTCTCAATCTTGCCCATGAGCCGTCGGATTTCATCCTGCGTTCCGCCCGAATCGTCCTTTTCCGTGGAGGCTGATTTTTTGCCCCGCCTTTCGGACGTTTTCCCCGAAGTTCCCTCCGACCTTGGCATCTCAAGTCGCTCAAGCACCTCAAGGTTCTGCCGAATCTTCTCCTCGTTCGTCTTCTCGTGGCTCTCGCCATCGACTCCGTCCGCCTGAAGCCCATTCGGGAACGCCCCGATGCCCAACATCAGAATCAGAAGAAAAAAGATGCCCCTCATGCCCACACCTCCACGATTTTCCGCTCTGCGAAGCGCACGCACTCGTCTGCGTTCTGCCAGCCCGTCCGTCCAGAGGCGATTTTGTTTCCGCCGTTGTCGTAGAGCGTGAACACATCGCCCGCAATCTCAAGCCGCCGCACTTCGCTCCACCGCCAAAATCGTTTTTTCCTGAACGAATCGGCGAGCGCGTCCCGCAGTTCCATGCCAGCCTCGCTGAACGAAAGGCGCGGGTAGGTGCGGATTTTTCCGAGCAGTACAAAAAATGCGATGACAACGGCACCGAGCGCGAACACGATGGCGACCCACACGAGCGCGCCCGCTTCCTGTATGTCGCTCCAGTTCTCCGCCACGACGCCGCCCAAGAGCCACAGCAGAAGGGCGCACACGGCGGCAAAGCCGTAGCAAAAGTAGGTGAAGCGCACCACGGGTCGCGTGACGAGCCGCTTTGTGCGCCGCCCGCCCGCAAGGTAGAAAATGCCGCCGAGCACAAGCGCGGCAAGGAGAAGAATCAAGCGAATCATAAAAATCCTTCCGAATGCTCATCCACGCCCGTCGGCTCGCCGCGATTTTCGGGGGCTGGTTCAAAAGTCCGATTCCGCCTCATGCTCCTTCCGATGGCAACGAGCGGGACTGCGACCCCGATGACTGCCGCCACCGCAATCATCGCGACGGCGAACGCCCTGTGCGCCTCAAAAAGCGACAGCCCCTCCACGAACAAAAACGCGCCCGCGAGCGTCGGAAGAAGATGCGCGTATCTCCCGCGCGGCTTCTTTGGAAGTTCCCCAAAGCGCGGCTCGGGCAGGGCTTCTTTTAGGGAAGAGTAGGCGCTTGCGGCCTCCCAAAATTGTTCGAGCATAGTTCCTCCTACAGCTCCGTCTTGAACGGAACGGACGCGGGGCCGTCGGGGAGCGCGAGGAGCTTTTCCACGATGGCGCGCCTGAGCGAAAGCCATTCCTCCGCCTGCTCCGCCGAAACCTCGGAGATGTCGCTTGAGAGCCACTTCCTGTAGCCGTTCAGGTAGCCCTCGTACACGCCCTTCCAAGAGCCGTAGAGTTTTTGAAGGAGCGTTCCCACCTTCCGCGACTCGGAAAGAAGCTCGCCTCTGTCTATGAAGCCCACGGAAAAGCCGTTCCCCAAAATCTGGAGCGCACGGCACAAATCCCACGCGGCGGTCTCCGCAGCCGCCATGTTCGCGTTTCCCTCGCCGTCGTCCGCCTCGGATTCGAGCGTTAGGTACATGACCGTGGAAAGGAGGTCGCTTTGTCCCTTGATTCCCCAGTCGCGCTCCAAAAGGAGGAGAGCATTCTCGCGCGTCATGCCCTTCCGCTCCGTTCCCTCGTCCTCAAGTCCCGTGCGCCCGCCCGTGTACCGCCAGTCGGTGGCGAAGTGCGCAGACCAAGGCGCGTATGCACAGACGTACCATTTTTCAGCCGAAGTCTCAGGGTAGGTGTCGCCCGCGGAGGGGTAGGGCGCGGAGAATCCCGAAAGCTCCCGCACGCGCCCGTCTTTCCTCGCCTTTTTCCGAAGGCCGATTTTTCCCGCAAGAAGAAGGAGCAGCACGCCGAGCGCGATGAACACGACTGCGCACAGCGCGATTTTTATGAAGAACGCCGCCTGCCCCTGCTTTTTCTGCGTCGCCTCGTCGATGAAGTAGAGCTCCCAGTCGGGAGACGCGCCGTATTTTTGGCAGACGGAAGCAAGCGCGGCTTTTGCGGCCTTCGTGGTGGGCTTTTTGCTTGCAGGAGGAAGCGCGACCGCCTTTCCGCCGCGCAAGGCACGCGCGTACCAGCCGTGCATCCGCGCGGGAACGAACGAGCCGTCCGAAAGCTCCACAAGGCAATAGCGCGTGTACGACGCGCTGTCTCCCTGAAAGCCGTTCCGCACTATTTCGCGGTAGCGCATGGTCTTACGCCCGCTTCGCGACACCTCCGTCTGCCACGGGGCGCGCTTGTACACGTCGGTCTTCACCGCGCCGCGCGCCTCCACCGTGCCGGAAAAGAACGAGCCGAGTTGTTCTATGGAAGAAAGAGTTGGAAGCGGATTTTTGTCCGCAGCCTGATTTGCTTGGGGTGCACCGCTGGGCTTGAGCCATTCGAGCGCGTCGATGTTCGCATACAGCGCGAGCGCCGCAACGAGGGCGGCAATCACGCACAGCCATTCTGTGGGTTTAAGCTTAGTTGTTCGTGCCATGATGGGGAGTGTACCACAAATTGGCGGTTTCTGCACGGGGGGAAATTCGTTTTTCCGCCCGCGAAATATTGGTAGATTCTTCACATTCGCTTAGAATGACAGCGTTTTTTTTTTACATATCCAAAAATTGCACTATAATAAATTTGATACAAAAAAAATCGATAAAAGGGGAGGCTTACCTGTGCCAAACATTGTTTTCAACACAATCACTTTTGAAACCCAAGAACAGTACGATTCCTTTTGTGCGATGGGCGACAAAAGCAATGGATTTTCGTTCGAGTGGATTGTTCCGAGTCCAAAGACGAGGGAGGAATGTGATGAAGAATATCTTATTGCCGAAAAAGGCGAAAAATCAGCGGCTGCAATGGGCATAAGCCCTAAAAAAGAGCGTCCCTGGTTCAACTGGTACAAATGGCAATGCGAAAACTGGGGAACGAAATGGGACGCGTATGACGACTTGGACGAAAACGATGAGCATACGGGCTTTTTCCGCGACGAGCAGAGGACAATCGCCTTCAACACCGCCTGGAGTCCGCCGTTTCCCGTCTATCAGCGCATGGCGGAACTTTCCCTTGCCTTCAACTTTTCTTGGCTGTCCGAGCCGTATGGAGGAACGAGCGGAAAAGGACATTCGGAAGACGGAGAGATTGTAATCGACGAGGAGTATGAGGAAGAGGATGACGAGGAGTGAGAAACTTTAGAAGCCCGAATGTCGAGTTTTGTAAAATTACGCGCAAAACTATGCCAGCCCGAAAGAAAAGCACGGCGGACGCACACGCGCAGCGGAGAATTTTTTTCTTATGCGATTAACTTTAAAAAGGTTTTTATGCAACTGCGAGTGTTTTACCGCCGCACTGCTTTTCTTGTCGCTATCGCGCTTTTTGCCCAAATCGGCTAAAAAAGGCGACATTCGCCCTCTCTTTGCAAGGTATTAAAAAGTCGAAATTCGCGGTAGAAAAAATCTCGCCATTTTAGGCGAGCCGAATAATCCGTTTGAGAGATTTTTCGTTCACAAAACGGTGCATTTAGCGTTAGGAGAAAAATATGTCATTTCCGCTGTTACTGATTAGCCATAATTTTACGGATTTTTGCATAAAAGAGTTTCACAATGCCATTGCGACGGGATATGAAATTTTCCAGAATGACGACTCGCTCCTAAGCATAACGATTCCTCATTTTTGTGAAGAAGAAAAAACGAAACTTGGCATTTTTCTAAAAGACTTCAGTCCGTTTTTGTGCGAGATGCTTGTAAAATGGAACAAAGATGTCGTTGAGCGGTTTTTCAAGGAGTCGATGGCAAAACTTTTTCCAAACAGTGCCGGCGACTACGAACTGGGGTTTTATGAAAGGCAGAATCAATTTTACTGCACGGTTCAGTACACGGCAGAGGCATACAAGCGAATTTTTGGCTCAGAAATGGTCGGAACGTACGCAGAAACGCTTTCACAAACAATTCTTCCGCCGAAGCGACTGAAATTTCAAAAAAAGGACGAGACGTGGGAAAAAATCTTCAACGCCATTGAAGCGAGAAGAAAAGCAGCAAAAAAAAGGATTACCATTCGGGATTTGCTACAGGATGATTTATAAGCAAAAAAACTGATTATCATCCTCCGACGTGCATTGACTTTTGGATATTCCACGCGTATCCTACCCAGCGGGGGAAAGTTTTCCCCTCGCCCCCGCTTCGCAAGCACTAAGGAGGATATGCTTGCTCATAGCCCCGCGCTGGCGTTACGGGCGCTCGAAGCCGTATTCGGCGAGCAGGGCGCGGAAGGCGGCTTTCTGGTCGTCGGTGGCAAAAGCGTAGGTCGTGTCTTTCAGGAGCTTTTGCAGCGCGACGCTCTCTTTGATTTTTGTGCCGCTTATCAAGTCTGACAAGTCGCCCTTGTAGGAGGAAACATCATAGCGGTAATAGCCGTTCAAGTAGCCGTTCAGCGTGTGCACATATAGCCGAGCCACGGAAAAGCCGTCGGGAATGGCGATATGCTCAAGCCTGTCGCATGAAGCGGCGATGCCTCGCACCGTATACTTCCAGTCGTCAGTCATTATCCGCGTGTCTTCCCAGCCATCGTGCAGGAAGCGCAGGCTCTTCGGGAGCGAAAGCGCCGTCAGGTTTTCGCAGCGATTGAACGCACCGCCGCCGAGCAGCACCAGTCCTTCGGGAAGCTGCACTTCTTCCAAGCCAGAGCCAGCAAATGCCTCAACTCCGATGGCTTTGAGCGACGCGGGGAATTCCACCGCCCGCAACGCGGTGCAGCCGTTGAACGCCTTTGTTTCGATGACTTTGAGCGTGGACGGAAGCACGACGGTTTCAAGCGTATCATAGGCGCAGCCGCCGACAGTTTCGATGCCGTCTGCAAACACGGCGGACACAATGCCGCGCCCCAGTCCGCGCACGCTCTTTACGGGTAAGCCCTGTATTTCGGCGGGAACGACCACATGCTTGCTCTTTCCTTTGTACCGCGTGATGACAACGCCGCCTCGCCCTGTGCGGGTGCGCTTGTAGCGGTTTCGTTTGCGCGGTCTTTTAACGCCGCAATCTGCGCCTGCACCGCATCCGACCTGAACGCATCGCCGTACCTGAATTTTCCATCATACGCCTTTGCTTCCTGTGAGCCGTCCGCAAACTTGAAGGCAAGGAAGTCGCTGACCGCCTGCTCCGCATCGTCGTAGGCGGCGCGGTCGCCTGCCTGTACCGTTTCTTCAAGTTTCGCCACCCGCGCTTCCAGGTCGGCAAGGTATCTGTCCTCTTTGCTCTCGCAGCCTGTCGCCGCCAGTGCCGCGAGCAGTGCGAGCGCGGCTTTTGCAATCCGTGCGGTGCTTCTCATCTAGCCGCCTCCTTTGTGTCCGACTCCCCGTTCCATACGGAAAGCTCCCACTGCGCGGGGCTTTTTTCGCCTGTCTGAGCCGCCGCTTGCTCGATAATCTTTGTGTATGCGGGTATGTCGTCAATGTCCGTCCAGTTCGCGTTGATGTGGAGGGAAGCCAGCACCCGCCTGTCAATCGGGAAGTGGGGCGGCTCGGCTATCCAGCCCGCGCACCAGTAGTATTTGCAGAGCAGGTTCAAAAGTTTCTGGCAGGTGCCGATGTTGAGCCGCTCGCCCGCAGCCGCACTCTTTTCTTGCAGCTGCACGATGTTCTGCGTGTGCGCTTCGGACGATACGCCGCCTTTGTATGAAGCGAGCATGGTTTCAAGGAATGCCTGTATGTTCTGCTTGAACTCGGCTCTGTCTTCCTGCTCGGTAATCTGATTCCATGTCTTGTTGTGGCGCACCGCCGCCGCCCAAGACGCCAAGAAAAACTGATTTTTGAGGAACCGCTCCCCGGCTTCCTGTACCGTATTGTCTGCCATTGTGTTCTCCGTAAAAAATGCCCCGCGCGGCACGCCGTGCGCACGGAGCGAAAGGTTGTGTGCAAAAGCCCGCCCCGCACGATGCAACGCACCGCACCGCGGAGCGGGAACAGCGGTTATTTTACCTTTGTGTAGGTATTATCGGAATATGAAATAGAAGAACCGTCTTCCTTATACCCAAAAGGGTCCCATTCTCTACCACCTTCGTAAAACATACCCGACAAGGTGGCTGGGTCTAATGTATATGTTAATTCTATAGACCTTGTATCGCCATCATAGGTATAGGTATTGGTACATTCTTTTTCCGAAGTAAAAACCCAAGTCTCATCGTGTCCTTCATAAGTATGCCCCTTGAGCGGGTTCTTTGAGCCGCAGCTTGCGAGCGCAAGCACCATCATTCCTGCAAGAAGAGCCATTGCGATTCTTGCGACCAGTTTTGTTCCCTGTGTTTTCATGTTGAAAACTCCTTTGCGCTTAAAGTCCGCCGACTTTTGTATTTCTTCCGCCCATGCGGGCACGAAGGTGCGTGTTAGGTTGCCGGGTCACGCCCGACAATGACAGCGCGGTGGTTTCGATTGCACTCAACCACCGCGCCGTGCATAAACAAAAAGCCCTCCGCTGACCGAAGCGCGGGGTGCAAGGCACGGGCGCACGGCGAGCCGAGGGCTGATGTGTGAGGAAGTGGAATGTATTTGTGGATTGTACCAACAACAAGGGGCTTAAGCCCCTTGTCAACGCTATGTGGGCAGAGTTCGCTCTGAGCGAATCTGCGAATCTGCGAAATTATACGGGCAGGGTTGCTCGTGTCAAGTGGTTTTGAGAAAAAGTGAACTTTTTTCGCGGGTTGCGCTTCGCATAGAGAGAGTATAGCACATATTGCGGCTTTTGTGGGGGAATTTGGGGAATATTTTGCAGATTTTGCGGGGAAATACGCAAAAAAGTTCCCGCGTATGCAATTTCGCAATCAGCTCTTGCGCTCGTACAGAGTCTTTCCGCGCCGTTTTATGTGGTCGATGAGGTCGGGATTTTTCAGTTCCGAGAAAATCGAAACGTCCACGAGATACGGGAGGCTCGAATCGTCAAATTCGTTCCAGATTTTTGAGAGGTCGCTTGAAGAAAAGCCGCCGTCAGCGATTAGCGTCATGTCGATGTCGGAGCCTTCGCGGAAATTTCCCATCGCGCGGCTTCCATAGACGACGACGCGCTCAACCTGCGGGAATTTTTCGTAGATCCCCGTGATGATTGACATGGATTTTTCGGAAAGACCGAATTCATTAAGTGGAACATCAAACAAGGGCATCGAGCGTTTTCTCCAGAGCCGAAAAGCACGGCTCAAATTTATCAGTTATCAGAGCGAGAAGTTTTTCCGCGTCCGCCTCGTCGTAGGTGTGGCTGCTGAGATTCCGCGCCTTAATCATATCAATCCAAATTTCCCCGTCGGAAATGAGGGCGCGGTTGAACGCGTTTCTGTAAGCGTCGCGGCTCCCGATGATGCCAGTGAAGCCCTGATATTCAAGGTAGTCCTTCATCACCTTCCAAGAAAGCTCCTGCGTAAACTCAAACGCCTGAATGATTCCGCCCCGCTCAAGCTCGGAAAGCCCGCGCTCTTTTTGAAGCGCAAGCCCCCGCCGCAACACCGCGAGTGCCTTTTTGTAATTTGAAAACCGCTGCTTCCAGCGGATGTCCTCTGATTCTGTCATAGTAAGTCCTCATTTTTCCGCAATAATTTACAAATTCCCCTTCATCTCCAGCCGAATCAGGTTGTTCATCTCCACGGCGTATTCGAGCGGAAGCTCCTTGCTCACGGGGTTGGCGAATCCGCTCACAATCATTGTGCGCGCCTCCTCCTCGCTGATTCCGCGGCTCATCAGGTAAAACACCGCGTCGTTACTGATGCGCCCGATTTTCGCCTCGTGACCCACATCGCAGTCGTCGGTGTGAATGTCCATTGCGGGAACGGTGTCGCTTCGGGAGATGTTGTCGAGCATGAGGCTTTCGCAGGAAACGCTCGCGCGACTTCCCGCAGCTTTTTTGTCGATGTAGATGGCGCTTCGGTAGGTGGAGACGCCGCCCGACTTTGAGAGCGACTTTGTGGTGATGACGCTGGAAGTGTTCGGCGCAAGGTGCACCATTTTTGCGCCCGTGTCAAGGTTCTGCCCCTCGCCCGCAAAGGTCACGCCCGTGAACTCCGCGCGGCTGTTCGCGCCAATCAAATCGCTTTCGGGGTAGAGATAGGAGATGTGGCTTCCGAACGAGCCAGACACCCACTCGACCGAGCCGCCTTCTTCCACGCGCGCGCGCTTGGTGTTCAGGTTGTACATGTTCTTTGACCAGTTTTCAACCGTGGAATAGCGCAGGTGCGCGCCTTTTTTCACATAGAGTTCAACGCAGCCTGCGTGCAGGTTCGCCACATTGTACTTGGGGGCGGAACAGCCTTCGATAAAGTGCAAGTCCGCGCCCTCGTCCACGATAATCAGCGTGTGCTCAAACTGCCCCGCGCCCTTCGCGTTCAGACGGAAATAGGATTGCAAGGGAACTTCAACCTTCACGCCCTTGGGCACATAGACGAACGACCCGCCCGACCAGACCGCCCCGTGCAGCGCGGCAAATTTGTGGTCGCCCGGCTTCACCAGCTGCATAAAATGCTCGCGCACCATGTCCGCGTACTCACCGCGAAGCGAGCTTTCAAAATCCGTGTAGATGACGCCCTGCTTTGCAACCTCGTCCTGCAAGTTGTGGTAGACCAACTCCGAATCGTACTGCGCCCCCACGCCCGCAAGACTCGTCCGCTCCGCCTCTGGGATTCCGAGTTTTTCAAAAGTGTCCTTGATGTCATCGGGAACATCCTCCCATTTCGCCTGCATTTTCGTGTTCGGGCGCACATAAGTCGCAATCTCGTCGATGTGCAGCCCACTGATGTCAGGTCCCCACTCAGGCACACGAAGCTCATTGTAGATTTTGAGCGCGTTCTGGCGGAATTCGCGCATCCAGTCGGGGTCGTTCTTGTCCTCGGAAAGTTTTCGCACGATGTCCTCGGTCAAGCCCGCCTTGTTGCGGTATGCCCCGCGCTCCTCGTTGCGGAAATCGTAGGGGGAGGTGTTTATCTCGGTGATGGTGGTGTTTTCTGACATATATGCTCCTTATGGTTTTGTCTGTTCAGCGTTCTCGTTAAACCAATTTTCAATTTTGAGCGGAAAATGCGCCTGAATCGGCTCAAAGTCTTTCACATTCCGCGTTACAAGAATCAAATCTTTTGCAAGCGCAACAGCAGCAATCTGGATTCTTGTAGATTTCACGAGAGCGTGGCGGGGCAAATGCGTTTTGCATAAATGCAGAATCCTCAGGATTTGAGAATAAGCTCGCAGAATCATTTCGCCACAGTGCAAGTGCATTTTCGTAGGAATTACTGTTTTCAAACGCCGAGAAATGCTCTTTTAGCTTGAGATACACGATGAACTGGCTGATTTCCGAAATGTAAGATTCTGGCAATGCTCGGATTTCTTTTTCTAATGCTGTGTGGCTCATGAATCAGTTCCTCCTCTTTTATGCTATGGCTGAAAACAAAGTATCAAATAACTTTGCAAAATTCGCCTTTGTTTCTTCAGATATTTTATCCTTGTTTTTCAATATCTGATTCTTAAAGACTGTAGATGTCGAGGCATGTTTTACAGCTTTTCCATTATCATCAACTAGACCGAATTGTATCACATCATCTGATGAAAATAAAGATTCTATCGCCTTAAAACTTGTGTCGGCATCGCTCAAAGAAATAATGGTAAAATCCTTGTTGCCGTTGTTCACTTCCTTCATGCAAGCACCCGCTTTGTCATTATCTACAAGAAGAATCGGGTCTTTCTTTCGGATTTCCAGCAGACGCTTGCTGATTCTTATGCTTTCTTCTTTTGTTTTTCCCAAGCCGTTTATCGGCAGGAATGTTATGCCTGTCTTACCAAGCAGTTTTTTGAATGCAGTAAGATAATTGTAATCGGTGATGCCTTCAACAAAGACCACTTTTTCTTCTGGATTTACAAGAATGTGGTTTTCTACCGTCAGAGAATCTTTTACAGGCAAAAGAGAGTCGGGGTCATTCGCATTTACAGCGGCAAAATTATTTTCGATGGAAGAAATATTATCTTTGTTGACAACTACGCGAAGTTCATCTAGATAATCCAAGTCAATCAGAAACGGAGAATGCGTTGCGATAACGATGGTAATATCATTTCTGATGGCAAAATCCTTCAAAAATCCGCGCAATTCCCGCTGACCTTTTACATGAAGGTTTGTCGCAGGCTCGTCCATAATGATGATGTCGCCCGCATTAAGCGTTGTCGAATTCAGCAAATTGAAGAAGAGGTTGAAGAACCATCTGAATCCCGTTGATTGGTAGTCAAGGGAAATGCTCTGCTCACCACGGAACAACGAGAAGAAAATTCGTTCACTTTCCAAATCGATTTTAAAAGAATAAGTTGCATCTTCGATAAAATATAGTTTGTTGAATTTTTCTGCCACAGCCTTGAGTTTTTTATTTATCTTGCTTTCTAGCTGAGACAAAACACCCTTGTTATTTTGCTTTCGGAAAGTTTCATAGGCATTTTTTATTGTGGAAGTATCAAATTCTATAGATTTGAATAACGCAGAGAAAAATCTATTGTTTTGTATATTGTTGTAATCTGAAACTAAATTGTTATTTGATACATCGTTGTTTTTATAAGTCAGAATTGTTGGGATAAAATCGTAACCGTATTTTGAGGAATACTTTTCGTTTGCGATTGACTTAAAATCCTTGTTGACAATGTTTCGGACAGACGAATATTCTTTCATAATCTCAGTATTTCTTGTTTGGTTATAAAAGTTATTCCAATGTCCACTACGTCCATATTGTCTTTTTAGAAATTCTAATGTATGAAAAACTTCGTCGGCGACAGCAGGTAATTCGTTGTCAGAGAATTGCCCCTCTTCATACTTTTCAGAAAAAGATTTTAATAAATCATACAACTTTGCTGTTCCAATATAGTTCCTTTCTATATCAGAAATTCTACGTAGACTTTCTGGGAAGTTCTCAATAGTTATAAATTGGAATTTGATTTCATCATCCGCATCAGTAGGATATACAACCTCATCTGTCTGCTGATAGGCTTTCTTATACGAAAATTCATCCTCTTTTTTCTGATTTCGCGCAAAAAGAGTGAGAGCGGGCTTTCTGCATGCTTCTTCCATGTACAAGTCGGTAACATCGCGCTCTTGAATCTGCTTGTTTCCAAAAGTCTCAAGAGCGGTAAGGACATTTGATTTCCCGGAGTTATTCGCGCCGATAAGGATGACTAAATCGCCAAGTTCGCCTTTGTTCAGCGAGTTGTTGAGAACGAGGCGCTCGTGATATGGCTTTCCGTCTTTAAATCCTATGTTTCTGTAGCCTTCGATTCTTAATGACCTTTCCATAATTATTCATCTCCTTCTGTATCAAGAATAGTTTTTATATCATCAAACGGCTTTAAAAATGCAATCTCTTTGTCCGAGAGTTTTCGTTTTCTTAGTAGCGGATAGATTTTCAGCAAGTATGTTACCGCGTCATCGTAATCTGTTTTTTGCACAATCAATTCTATGAACTGGCTTTTTGCAGATTCGGGATTGGCGATAAGATAGCGTTTTATCTGATTGTAAACGCGATTTTCTGCGGTGTCGCCAAGTTCTTTTTCTTCAACAAGATTTGTCAGAATATAAGAAACAACGGTCTTTTTTCCAATCAGAGGGTTTTCATCAATATATTTAAAAAGTTTTAGGACATGCTTGTTGATTACGGAACTGTCGCCCGAATCATACGCCTCGATGAATTTGTACATCGTTGGGCGTGATATTTGCAGGTAATCCGAGAGTTCGGTAATCTTTAACTCCATGTCCTTCAATCGTTCCTTTATCATATGTAAAATATTTTACACTGTTTTACATTTTCTGTAAAGTGTTTTTTTTATTTTATCCCCCGCACCCGCTCCATAATCCGCGCGACCGCGTTGTAATTGTGATACCGCTCGTAACTGCTCATCTTGTTTTCCTCGCTCTTTTTGATGAGAGCCTCATGCCAGTACGCAATCAGTGCGCGGCGAACACCGTCCAACGAAAAAAGTTCAAGCGCATCAGAGAAAGTTCCATCAAACTGAATGCTTGCGGAGTGCGGAAGCGCAGTCGCGTAGGTTTTCGTGCTGATTGTGCCATTGTGCTTTTTTGAGCCACTTCTTGACATCGGGAAAATCAAGAATCAGAGAATCGAGCATCAGCATATTCGCCTGCGGACTGCCGTTTTTTCCGAGCGTGCTGAACGCAACTTCGTGGCTTCCGATGTTCAGCGTGAAGTACCGACCGCCGTTCGTGGACGGAAAAAGCACGAAAGTCCAGATTCCCTGCTGCTCAATCCAGTGGAAAAGCCCCGTGAATGTGAAAAGCCGCACGATGTACGACAAAAACGCCTCGTCCAGAAACATTCGGTCAATTTTCGGCTTGTAGACGATTTCTTCGTCGTTCAGCTCATTCAGAGCCTGTGACGCTTCGGCGACCGAAAGGCGAAACAGTTCCTTCTGATTTTTGATTTCCGTATTCAGCGCGCTCCGAAAGCGGTAATGAAGATTATGCTCCACCACCCGCCAGTCCGTCACCTGCCGAAAGTCCGCGAGAATCCAAGTTCCGAGCGACTTGTACGGCTCGGTCGCGTTGATTTCCTTGATTCGTTTGAGCGGCGGATAGTCCGTGCCGCCGATTTTTACGCAGTCGCAATTTTGAGATTGGAGAATGTAGACATAACCGCGATTTTCCATTATCAAAGTTGCCCCGTTTCTTTCAGCAAGAATTCTTCCAGCGTCTTTGTGTCGGGGAGCGTGAGCATGTAGGTTGAAACAAACAGTTTGTTGTCCATACCCGCGAGCGCGTATTCTACCATCTTTTTGCCTTTTTTGGTACAAAGCAAGATTCCCACGGGCGGATTGTCGCCTGAGTGCATTTCGTTTTCTTTGAAGTATGAGACATAGGCGTTCAACTGGCTCAAATCGGCGTGCTTGAATTCGTCGTTTTTCAGTTCCACGATGACGGAGCAGTGCAGAATGCGGTTGTAGAACACGAGGTCGGCAAAGTAATACTCATCGTCGATGACCATGCGCTTTTGCCGCGCCTCAAAACAAAAGCCTTTTCCCAATTCAAGCAGAAAATCCTGCAAGTGCGAGATGAGCGCGTTTTCCAAATCGGATTCGCTGAACGCTTCGGGGCGCAAATCAAGGAATTCAAATGAGAACGGGTCTTTTATGCTGAGTGCAAAACCGACCTGCGCCTTTGTCGGCTCAAGCAATTTCTGCGGATTCTTGCTGATTCCCGAACGGAAAAACAGGTTCGTTGCAATCTGTCGTCTGAGTTCCTGCACGCTCCAACAGCATTTAATGCACTCGGTTTCGTAAAAGAATCGGGCGAGTTTGTCATCCACAGTCATTATTTCACAGATATGGGAAAATGACAGTTTTGAAATAAGTTGTTCCGCATCTGTTTCAAATTTGAACGCATCCGCTATCGTTGCGCTTACCAACTCAGAAAAGTCCGATGCCGTTGAACTTTTTTCCATCAAAAAGTCCGACGACATCGGACTTTTTGAGAACAGATACCGTTGAATCTGCGGATAATTTAGATAAAATTTTCTACTATTTTTGAGAAGCGTTTCGTTCAAGCCACGGCGGTTGATTTTTTCAGCAAGCCGTTTGATAAGCCTGTCGCCGTACTTGGCGCGGTCGCTTCCGTGCTGCTCATATTCCACGATGTAAAAACCGATGAGATAGTTTCGCACGGTGGCGAATCGGTTTATGGCTTTGACGGCGGAAATTTGTGCAGAAGAATGCAGTTCCACAATCGCGTCGGAAAGCTGGTCAAAAGAGAGATTCGCCGCATTATTCAAGTTTTCGGGAAGATTGTATGTTACTGAGATTTCGTTACTCATATCTTAAATCCTCTCAAAAATTCCTTCTTATCATCTGAAATTCTGTAGCTTTCGACCGCCTTTTGTATCGCCTTGTTGTGCGTCCATTTTGAAAGCCGCTGTTCGGTGATGAACGGAAGCGCCGCGTCGTAGTTTTTGGCGAGGGCGGTAGCGAAGTACCACGCGACCATCATGTTCACATAGTATTCCTCCGAGCGAACGCCCGCAACTAGCTCGGCGTACTCGCTTTTGAAGTCGTCGCCCAAAAAGTGCTGCATGAGCATACCGATGGCAAAGCGGGCGGTGTAAGGGTGCGCACTTTTAAGCCACGGCTGTAGCTCGGAAAGCAGTGAGGGGCGGTTTTTCTTAAAGACCTTTGGCGAAAGCTGGTCGCACGTCGCCCAGTTGTTGATGAACGGCAGAAACCGCTTTGTTTCGGCGATGGCGCGGTCAAAGTCCTTCTGCGCGCTGATGATAAATGCGTGGAGCTGGTTTTCGTCGAAATACGGGTGCGGAAGCGCGCGTAAAAAGCCCGCACAGTCCTCGCGCTGGGCGATTTCCTTGGCGAGTTTCCGCAGCGCGGGCGTGCGCACGCCGATGATTTTCTCTGCCGCGAGCGTCGGAAGCAGTTTCGCTTGAAAGTCACGGTACTTTGTGTCTTGCAGCGAAAAAAGCGCTGCTCTGATGTCGTCGTTCGTCATTTCTTCCTCTTTTGCGCCGTTACGATTTCATCCGCCTTCATATTATTTACCCGTTGTGACATCGGGCTAGGGATTGAAGTACCGCGCGAAGCGTAGCGAAGGAATGAGCCGCGCAAGACGGCGAAGTGCGAAAAGCCCGACCGCGAAGCGGTAGCCCCCAATCATGCATTACGCATTGTTTTCAAACTGCTCGAATCCGTTTGCGTTGATTTCTTCCACGAGCGTGCCGTCGCCTTCCCTGATGATTTTTCCCTTGACGAGAATGTGCGTCTTATCGACTTTTAGGCTCTCCAAAATCTTCGTGGAGTGCGTGATTATGATGAGCGCGCCGTTCATGCGTTTTTGGTATTCTTCGATTCCCTTTGAGACCGTGCGCACCGCGTCCACATCAAGCCCGCTGTCCGTCTCGTCAAGAATCGCAAGCTTTGGATTCAGCATCAAAAGCTGCAAAATCTCGCTCTTCTTCCGCTCGCCACCGCTGAACCCCACATTCAAGTCGCGGCTCGCGTAACTTTCGTCCATGTGGAGCAATTTCATCGTCTCTTTGAGCTGCTTCTGGAACTGGAAAAGCTTCACGCGCTCGCCCGTCTTCTGCTGCAAAGCCGTGCGGATAAATGTGTCGAGCGAAATTCCCGGCACTTCAAGCGGCTGCTGGAACGAGAGGAAAATACCCTTCGCCGCGCGCTTGTCCGCACCGAGCGAAGTGATGTCCTCGCCGTCAAAAAGGATTTTTCCGTCCGTCACCTCGTAGCGCGGATTCCCCATAATCGTGTAGCCGAGCGTCGATTTTCCCGCCCCGTTCGGTCCCATCAGGACGTGCGTCTCGCCCTCGTTCACGGTCAGGTTCACGTTGTTCAAAACCGATTTTTTTTCTATATTTACCGAAAGATTTTGTACATCTAAAAGCATTATTGCACCTCTGATTTTTCCGTTTTTATTAGTAGATTAGTGGGAATTATTTGAATTATTCTAAAACGCGGTCGGTTTCAGAATAGTTCTATTTTTGTTGCCAAAATCAAAGATACTAAATTTGGGCGCAGAATTCAACACGCTTTGCCCGCTGTCAATTCCAAAAAAAGTGTGGTAAAATCGGCATTATGGATAAATTATTCTGCACTCGTCGCGTTTTGTGTGCGTTTTTGCCGTTTTTGTTTTTTGCGTGTTCCAAAGTTCCAGAAATGACAATCGAAGAAATCGAAGCGTACAAGTCAAGTAACCGAAACAGCGTTGTTGAGCGCACCGTTTCTCGCCCCTGGACGGATTCTGGCTGGACAGACGGAAAAAGCGGTGGCACTTGGCACACAACGATGTCTGGCGACCCCAAAAGTTTCAATTTGCTCATCGCCGAGCGCGATGCCACAACGTCTGGCGTTCTCAACGATTTGTACGAATATTTGGTCGATTACAACGTCGTGAAAAAAGAATGGGAGCCGAATATCGCGTTTTTTAGAATTGAAACGGACGAAGAGCATGGGTCGATGGATTTGTACTATACTCTTCGAGATGATTTATACTGGTCGTTTTACGGAAATTCAGAACCTCGTGTAAAGGTAACAAGTGATGATGTAATTTTTTGGTACGATGAGATTTATGGCGATGAGGAAATGGGGTCTTCGGGATTTAATCAAGTATTTATGGAAATGCCCGACGGTTCTGTTGAAAAAATTACGATAAATCGCGTGGACGACAAAACGTTTTTTTTCCATTTTCCAAGAATCGTTGCCGAGCCACTTTTGGCTACCAATATGAATTTTGGACCGCGATTTTTGTATAAAAGCGCGAAAGATTCTGGAGGTGCGCAGGGCGTAAAAGATTTGTTCAGCGTGGAAATTGACCCGCGTATTCTTCCGAGTATGGGTGAAATGTTTATTGTAGAGTATACTCCTGGACAGCGAGTTGTCTACGAGCGAAATCCAAATTGCTGGAAAAAGGACAAAAACGGAACGCCACTTCCGTATTACGAGCGGAAAATCGTGCGAATTGTTGACAATTCCAACACGAACTATTTGCTTTTCCAGCAAGGCGAAGTTGAAACCTATACACCGACTCCAGAGCAACTGTCCACTATTGTCATGGACTCGCGAAATGCTTTTGATTCTGACTCAAATTACAGTGCGCAGAAAAAAGGGTATACTGTTTTTTCTGCAGGTGGTAGCATGAGCGCGCCGTTTTGGACGTTCAATCAAAATCCAAAAAATAAAGACTTGCCGTCTTACAAGTGGTTTACGAAAAAAAAGTTTCGGCAAGCGATGAGTTGTCTTTTGAATCGTGAACGAATAATTAGTCAAACGTATCGGGGGCTTGCCGAACCAAAATATTCGTTTTTTCCAGAAGTGAACGCTTTTTACAATCCGTCCATTTCTCTAAAATACCGCTACAACCCCGCGCACGCTCGCTCGCTTCTTTTTGAGGCGGGATTTTCTCGTGGCGAAGACGGATTGCTTCACGACGAATCGGGTGAAAAAGTCGAATTCGATTTAATGATTTACTCTGGAAGTACCGTATACAGCGACATCGCTCAAATTATCGCTGATGAATGTAAACGAGAGGGAATAATCGTAAACGTTCGACAAGTTGAATTTCAAAAACTTGTTGAGATGATGACTTCGACTTACGATTGGCAGTCGATTTTAATCGGATTTTCTGGTGGCGGAATGTTTCCAACGCAAGGAAGCAACGTTTGGGTAAGTAGTGGCAATCTGCACGTTTGGTATCCGCTCCAAAGTTCGCCAGCAACCGATTGGGAGGCGAAAGTTGATAAACTATACAATGAAGCGAGTTGTATAGTTGACCAAGAGACGGCGGCTTCGCTTTGGAATGAATACCAAGAAATTCTACTTGAACAATGTCCAGTTATTTATTTGGTGAGAAGTCGCGCATTTTTTGCCGTTCAAAATCGCTGGAATCTTTCAAACGTTTATTTTGACAATATGAACGGCTCTGAATTGCGCCGAATCTTTACTCTTGAATAGTTAAATCGGTTGCTCTTTTAGTGGCTCGCACACAATTTTTTCCACCAACGGCGGGATTTCCGCTTGCTTTTCACGCGAAAGACCTTCGGTTTCAATCGGGTCGTGGATAATCATTTTGACTTTTGCGGGAACGAGTTTCTTTTTGTCCTCGTAGATTTTCCAAGTGCCGTCAATCGTAACGGGAACAATCGGCGACTTTGACATAAACGCGAGTTTGAAACTGCCAGCCTTGAACTCGTTGTGTGGTCCGCCTTTGCTCCGTGTGCCTTCGGGAAAAATCACTTGCGAGTAGCCTTTTGAAACGTTTGCCGCTGCATCGTGAATCGCTTGCATCGATTTTCGCGGACTTTTTCGCTCAATAAACGTACATTCCAAAAGTCGCATCCAATCCGAAAGAAGCGGGATTTTTGCAAGTTCCGCCTTTGCCACAAAAGCCATCGGCTTTCCCGTGTAGCCGTACAAAAGCGGAATGTCCATCATTCCTTGGTGATTTGCCACAAAAACAACGGCTTTTTCTTTGGGGAGTTTTTCAAGTCCCTCAACAAGAACGTCGCTTTTGCACGCCTTAAAGACAAATTGCGCCCATTTTGGAACGATTGAATTTACGATTCTATCGCGTTCTTTTATGTCTCCGTTTTTTTGCGCTTTGAGTGCGAGAACTCGCCATTTATTTTGCGAGAGCATAAAAAAAATGATTCTTATAAGACAAATGAGCGTTTTTATCATAATTTTCTCCGTTTTTGCCGTTTCAAACGAGATTTTGTTCTATTTTACACGGAAAACCTTTTTTTGGACAGAATGGACTTTTTTCGTCCGTCTGTAAAAAAATCTCGTTTTCTGCTAAAATTGCAGTTATGCGATTTTTGAAAATCCTTTTTGCAACTTTTTTTGCGCCATTTCGAGCGTTTCGCGCGCGTTTTCCGCTGTGCGCTTTCATTTGTGCGCGTTTTTTTACGATGGTGGCAATTCTTTTCTTTTTGGGCTGGGCACTTTTTGCGCTTATGGCACTTGCGCCAGGCGACATCGTTGACCAGATGATGACGCAACAACTTTTGTCTGACGAATCGGGTGGGGGCGCAAAAGGAAACACGAAAGACCAAGCGTTTTCCGAAGAGCAATCGGCAGCCCTTCGCGCAGAACTTGGGTTGGATTCTCCGTTCACCGTTCAATATGTTCGATGGCTTTCTCGCGTTATCGTGCATCACGATTTGGGAGTGAGCCTTATTAGCCGCGCTCCCGTTAGTTTTTTGATACGAACGAGAATCGTAAATTCCTTTGTGTTAAATATAATTTCACTCGTTTTTATAACAATATTTTCGTTTCTTTTGGGTGTCTATTTTTCAAGCAAAGCGGGAACTCGAATTGACGTGGCGGCAACGTTTTTCGCGCTTTTTTTTCACGCATTCCCGGGGATTCTCCTTTTGATTTTGCTCCAACTGTTTGCCTCCGTTTCAGGATTGTTTCCCGTAACGGCGTATCCTTCGTTTACAATCGAAGAAGCCCCCGTTAAATTCGTTTTTTCTTATACGCATCACGTTTTTTTGCCACTTTTTGCAAGTTTCCTCGGAGGACTTGGAAGCACAATGCGAATGATTCGCTCCACGATGCTCGACCAAATGGGACTTCCGTACATTACTGCGCTTCGCTCGCGCGGAATAAGCGAACGGCGAGTTTACTTAAACCACGCATTTAGAAACACGCTCAATCCGTACATTACAGGAAGCGCGAATCTTCTTGCGGGACTTTTTTCTGGAAGCCTCGTTCTTGAAATCATTTTTTCGTACCCTGGAATCGGGCGACTCATGTATGAAGCCGTTATGCAGCAAGATGTAAACCTCGTTCTGGCAAATTCGATGTTCATTAGCGCGCTCGTTCTTGCGGGAATGGTGATTTCTGATATTTTGCTTGCGCTCGTTGACCCCCGAATTCGCTACGGAAAAAAGTAGGTTTTGTGATAATTTTTTTTTGAGAAATGCACAGAAAATAAAAAATATGGTATGCTTTTTGAAAAAACAGTAGGAGTTTTTAATATGAAAAAAATCGCACTTTTTGCGTCGGCTCTTTTTTGCGCGAGTCTTACGCTCTTTTCTTCGTGCAATACGTCGAGTTTGCTTTCGAGTTTGTCGGGCGGTCAGTCAAAACCGACCCTTTCATTTGAAAAGGTTTCAATAAAAACACTCGATATGGAAGGAATCACATTTGGTTGCAATTATTCCGTGAAAAATCCTTATTCTGTAGGGATTTCTCTTGCAAGCGTGGCTGCCGACATTTCTTGTAACGATTCAAAACTCACGAGTATAAACGCGAGCGACGGAATTTCAATCGCGGCAAAAAAGTCCAAGTCGAATCAATTTGATTTTAAGGTTCCTTACGATTCGATTTTGAATTTTGCAAAAACGTACAAAGAAAGCAAAACGCTTCCGTTTACTGTAAAAGGCAACGTTTCGCTCGACAAACTTCCCGTGATTTCAACATTGAGTCTTCCGTTTACAAAAAATTTCGATGTTCCCGTTTTTAAGCCATCGTTCAAACTTTCTAGTCCAAAACTCATTCTTCCGAGTGCGACCGTAATTGCGGCGGCTCTCGTAAAGGGCGGAAAAACAAACGCAATCAAAGCGGCAAGCCTTGCAAAATCGCTCATTACGGGCGGAACTGTTGAAGATACGAGCCTTTTGGACGGTCTTGATTTGGACATGAAATTGAAATTCGACATGAACGTTGCAAATGAAGGCGGAAGCGATTGGAAATACGCGCTTAGTTCGTGCGGAATCAAAACAGACGGGCAGAGCGACCTTATTTCGCTTGACACAGACGGAAGCACGGAAATCGAGTCGTCGGCGGGAACAATTCCGCTCACCGCAAAACTCAACACGCTCACGTCGGGCAAATTTATCGCGCAACTTTTGAACAAAAGCGGAAAAAATCCTTCGTTCTCGCTTGAAAGTGCGCTTTCGTTCCCGTCGTTGTCTTACGCGCCAAATCTGCCGCTTTCTTATTCAAAGGAACTCCCGCTTTCGAGCGTTTCGCGTTCGTCTGAGTAATGTGCGAAAAATCCGACTTTTTGTCGGATTTTTTTTGTGCGCGTGTCTTTTTGCCACCGTTTTTTTGATTTTGAACAACGTTCTAGGATTTTTGTAAAATGAAAAAAGCCTTCCGTTACATTTTTTCGCGTCCGCTCGCGCTCATTTCGTTTCTTTTTCTTGCTTTGCTTTATCTTGTAATGATTTTTGCCGAGTTTGTAGCTCCGTATTCGCCTTCGCGCTCGTTTGGGGAAGAGTCGTTTCATCCTGCGAACGTTGCGTTTTCGATTTCGGGACTTGAAGCGCGCGAGTTTCGCGTGTTAGAGCCGATGACTTGGTCGTATGCAAAAGTCAAAGGCGCGAATTTTCATCACAAAATCCATTTTTTTGTGCGCGGAGAGCCGTATCGGCTTTTTTCTTTGATTCCGTGCGAGTTTCATCTTTTTGGCGCGGAAAAACGAGAAGACGGAACGGAATATCCCGTTTTTCTTTTTGGCGCAGATTCGCTCGGTCGAGACCTTTTTTCAAGAATCGTTTACGGAAGTCGCATTTCGCTCACGATTGGATTTGTTTCAAGCGCGATTTCGCTCGTTTTGGCGATTCTCTTTGGAGGACTTGCAGGCTATTACGGTGGCGCGGTTGATTGGTCGATTATGCGTTTTTCGGAATTTTTTATGCTCATTCCGGGGCTTTATTTGATTCTCTTTTTGCGCTCGCTTTTGAACACGAGCATGGATAGCGGGCAAAGTTACATGATTATCACGGTGATTTTGTCGCTCGTGGGCTGGCCTGGAAGCGCACGCACTCTTCGTGGCATGGTTCACGCAATAAAGCGCGAGGAATTTGTGGAAGATGCCGCGCTGGAGGGCGTTCCGAGCGGTGTGATAATTTTTCGCCACATAATTCCGCAGATTACGAGTCTTTTAATCGTGTCCACAACGCTTTCAATTCCAGGCTTTATTATGAGCGAAACGACGCTTTCGTATTTGGGGTTAGGCATTGCAGACCCTGCAGTAAGTTGGGGAAGCCTTATAAATCGCGACATTTCAACGCTCGCCAATTTGCGAAATTTTCCGTGGCTTTTGATTCCCGTGTGGTTTTTGCTTGGAGTTACGCTCGCTTTCAATTTTATCGGCGACGCGCTCCGCGATTACTTTGACCCGTATCACACGTTTGTGCCTTCAATAAAAGATTTTTTCTTTGGACGAAAAAAAACGTTGACACTCAAAAAAGACGGTGCGCTCAAAAACGAATCAAAAAAATCATTTGGAAACGATTTTTTGAGAATTGAAGATTTGCGCGTGTCATTTTCGATTATGCGTGGACGAGAAGCGGCGATTGTGCAAAGCGTTCGCGGCGTTTCGTTTTCTATGAAAAAAGGCGAAATTCTTGGAATTGTTGGCGAAAGTGGGAGCGGAAAAACGGTTACTACCACAGCGATTCCTGCTCTACACCCAGAAAATGCACAGATTTCTGGGCAGATTTTCTTTGACGGAGTTGATTTGACATCGCTTTCAAAAAAAGAAATCCGCTCGTATCGAGGAAAGCGAATCGGAATGATTTTTCAAGAGCCAGGGCGCAGTTTTGACCCGCTTCAAAATATCGGGAGCGTTTTTTTGGAAGCGTTCAGAAATTCAAATCCAAAAATAACAAAGGACGAGGCGAAAAAACGCGCGGTGGAACTTTTGCGCGAAGTGGGGCTTCCCGATAGCGAAAAAAGGCTTTCTTCGTTTCCGCATCAATTTTCTGGCGGGCAACTGCAAAGAATCGGAATCGCGCTTTCGCTTGCGCAAGGCTGCGACCTTTTGATTGCCGACGAGCCTACAACCGCTCTTGACGTTACGATTCAAGCGCAAATCGTTTCACTTCTTTCAGATTTACGAAAAAATCGCGGTCTTTCGATTATTTTTATAAGTCACAATATAAATCTTGTGGCGGATTTTTGCGACAACATAATAGTAATGTACGGCGGTCTTATTATGGAACGCGGAAAAAGCGCACAAATTATGCAACATGCTCGCCATCCATACACTCGTGCGCTTTTGGCTTCTACTCCACAATTTGGCACGCATTATTCAGACGGTTTTCTCCCTTCGATTCCGGGGCGTGTAACAGACCCTGCGCACACTGAAACAGGTTGCCCGTTTGCGCCGCGATGCTCTTTTTCTAAAAAAGAATGTCGCTTGGAGTCGTATACGTGTTGGAAAATGAATAACTGATTTTTTTTGCCGAATCAAAAATTCTTCGTATAATCAAAGTGGTCTAAAAACAAAAAAGGAAATAAAAATGCAATCGAATTGCCAAAACGAAAGTTCGTCGTCTGGTGCGTTTTTTGAAGTCGAAAAAATCATATCGGAACATCTTTCTGACGAAAAAACAGCGTTCGTTTTTCCGACGCAAACTGCTGCGGGAATGTGGGCGGACAGGGCAACCACGCTTGGACGCACCGCCGTTGCAATGGAGCGATTTATCGCGTGGGACGATTTTAAGGGAACGTGCATAAAAAGCAAAAATCCTCAAAAAAGTTGCATTCCGTCTTTAATGCGCCAGATTTTTGCGGAAGATTTGATATGTAAAAACGCTCAAAATCCGTTTTTCAAAAGCATAATCGTTCCTGATTTTGCAAAAGAATCCGCGTCTTTTGCAAAGTGGATTTCAAAAATGCTCCCGTCGCTTGCGCTTTGGAATGAATACAACGAATCTTTTACAAAATCGGGCGGAGAATTGGACGACGAGGACACAGATTATTCGATTCTCTATAAAAAATACAAGGATTTTTTAGATGAGCGAAATCTGTTTGACCCCGCTTGGGAAAATCCGCCATTTACAGGAGATGGGCGGACTTATTTTATCTTTTTTCCAGAAATCTTAATGGATTACGCGGAGTACAAGCGCATTTTTGCTGGCACTGACAAAATCAAAATCGTTAGCACAAAAAGCCTTCCTTCGCTTTCACGCGCGACGGTGCATTTTTACGAATCTTCGACCGTGGAACTGCGAGAACTTTTTGCAGCACTGTTGAGTGCGCACGAAGAGTACGGCATAAAATGGAGCGATATGGCTCTTTCTGTTCCCGACTTAAAAACGTATGCGCCGTATCTTGAGCGCGAATTTGTGATTCATCAAATTCCGTTTACGTTTAGAATGGGAAGCAAACTCGGAGAGAGTAGGGCGGGCAATTTTTTTGTGCAAGCGCAAGAATGTGTGCAAAAAGGCTTTCCGTTCGCGCTTGTAAAAAAAATCCTTTTGAATTTTTCGCTTCCCTGGAAAAACGAAGAGAAAAATCGCGCCCTCGTTTCGTTTGGACGCGAAAATAATTGCCTTTGCTCCTATGAATACAAAGAAAAATTCCACAATCCGTGGCGCGAATCGCTAAAAAAAGAAAATCCGCTTTATGATTTTTACGAAAATTTTGAAAAAAAACTGTCTGATTTGGTGAACGCTAAATCGTTTTCAGAGATAAATGCAAAATATTTTATTTTTAGAAACGAATTTTTTGACATGGACAAATGCTCAAAAGAAAGCGACCAAATAATCAGCACGTGCATAAGAAAATTGAGCGAGTTAATCCAAATCGAAAATGAGTTTTTAATCGAAGGCGGAAAATGGAGCGGGCAAGAGCCGTGCCGAGTTCCATCGCCGTTTTCGTTTTTTACGTCGTGTCTTTTGGACGAAAATTACGTTCCGCAAAAGGAAAGCGAAGGCGTGCAAATCTTTGCGTACAGAAATTCCGCCGAAAGTCCTTTTTTGTGCCAATTTGTTTTGGACGCAAGCCAAGATTCGCTTTCGCTTTCGTCGCTGTACAAGCAACTTTCGTTTTTGAACGATTCAAAGCGCGAAAAACTCGGAATCGAAGATGTTGACCCCACGGAAGATTTTTTGCGCCTGTATGCTTCGTGCGGAAAATCGTATTTTAGCGCAGCAGAAAAAACGTTCACGGGGTATTCTTTTCCTCACGGACTTTTAAAGTCGATTCGCCATATTCCAGAGCCTGAAAAAGAAAAAAACGGTGAAAAACCAAAAGAGATTTTGAGTTACGACATTTTTGACGCGGAAAAACGTGTTCTTCTTGAAAAATCCGAAAAAGAGGAGCGGTATGAAATGAAAGCGGGTGGCGAAAAAAAATATCCCACGCATTTTCCAGAAATCGCGCTCGGCGGATTTTCTGTTTGGAGAGCGCGGGCTTTGCCCTTTGATTCAGAAGGATTTTCTTTTGAGCAAAATCAAAAATTGATTCGTTCCGCTCTTTTTGACGAAGAGCGAAAACGCTGGAAAATTACGCAAAGCGCACTCAAAAATTTCTTTCTTTGCCCCAGATTGTGGTTTTTCAAAAATGTCCTTGGCGTAAAAAATCAAGACAACGAAGCATTGTTAATCAATCGCTTTACAATGGGAAATGTCTATCACGAAATCCTTGACCGATATTGCGCTTCTCTCAAAGAAAACGGGATTTTGCTTTCTCCCGACATGAACGAGAGCGTAAAAAAGTGCACTCGCTCACAGTTATTAAACGATGCGCTCGACTCGACGCTCAAACGATTTCATGCTAGCAGGCTTTCTCGTGCGCTTCTTTCAACGGCTCGCGATTCGATTTACGAAAAAATCGAAAGTAGCGTCGTGAAATTTTCGGAACTTTTTTTGAATCACGAAGTTGCGGAAACGGAAAAATCGTATTCTTTTGAAATCGAAGGAAAATCTTGGTTTTTGGAAGGCAGAATCGATTGCCTTTTGAGAAATCCTGCGGATTTTTCGACGACACTTGTTGACTATAAATCGTCTGCAACATCTGTTCCAAAATCGGTTTACGAGCGGGAAGGGGAAGTGGCAGACCCGCAAATGCCAATGTACAAGCGGCTTATAGAAGCGCAAAGCGGCGAAAATGAAGTTTCAAAAGGTGCGTTTTACAATTTAAAAGATTGCGAGTTAAAAAAAGTCTTTGGATTTGAAAAAAACGAGCCTTTTGAGCCGACGCTGGACGCTTTTGACAAGCATTGTGAAGAATACGTTTCGCGCCTTGAATCGCTCGATTTTTCGATTGATGAAAAAAAACAGACTTTTTCCGTTTGCACAAAAAAAGAGTGCGAAGATTATCGCGGTGCGTGTAGGCGTTTTTTTAACGTTTCTGGACGATAAAACAATTTTTAAGGAAAAAAAATGAAAAAACTCGACGAATTTCAACAAAAAGCGGCGGATGTTTTGAATAACGCGGTTGTGAGTGCGGGCGCGGGAAGTGGAAAAACCACGGTTCTGTCTTCTCGCGCCGTGAATCTTGTAACAAAACATCACATAAAAATCGACGAACTGCTCGTTTTGACGTTTACAAAAAAAGCCACCGTCGAAATGAAAAGTCGAATTTTTGCATCTCTTTCTGAGGCGGCGTTGAGCGGAAATCTTGAGGCAAAAACGGCGATAAGGCAATTTGACCGCTCGCACATTCAAACGCTCGACAGTTATTGCGCCGAAATCGCGCGGCAAGGTGCGCATTTTTATGGAATTACGCCGTCTTTTTCGTCTGACAAAGAAAAGGCGGAAGAAACGGTGAAAATGCGCGCACTCCCGTTTCTTTTGAAATATCGCGACGACCGCGCGATTCAGTCGCTCACGCGCACAATGGATTTTGACAGAATCGCCGACGAATTTTTGGTAAAGCCGATTCTTGAAAATTCGACCGTTTCATGTCCGATTGATTTTTTAGGCGACCTCGAAAATCAAATTGCAGAACTTCCAAATGCTTGGCAAACGGCGTGCACTGTGGTAGAAGCGCGAATCTCTGAAATGAAAAAGATTTTTCAAGAAGGCGATTTCAAAATGTCGTCAAAATTTGCGCTTGCCCTCGATACCGCTTTGTCTTCTTTTTTGAATCTTGAAATGCCGATTCTGTCCGAGTCGGAAATAAAATCGTCTGATTCTAGTCGTCTTGACGAGTATATTTTGTCTTTCAAAGATTTTTGCGCCATTTCGCTTCCAGGCGGAAAAATTTCGGGCACTCTTCTTGAGTTAAAACGCTCGCTCGTTGCGCTTTTTGATGAAATCGACACGCTGCTTTCGATTTCGAGCGCGGTTTCGTCTTTTGAGATTTCGAGCGCGGCGGCACATTTGCTTTCGCTTTTTCAAGACGAAGTGAACCGCGAAAAACGGTCGTCTGGAATTTTGACGTTTCGGGACGTGGCAGACCTTGCGCTCAAAACGCTTTTGGAGCATCCTGAAATCCGTTTGATTCAAAAGCGAAAATTCCGCGCGATAATGATTGACGAATTTCAAGATAACAACGAACTTCAGCGCGATATGCTTTTTTTGCTTTCGGAAAAAATGGAACGAAACGAAAAAAGCGTTTGCACTGAAAGCGAACTTGACGGCGAAAAACTGTTTTTTGTGGGCGACGAAAAGCAAAGCATTTATCGGTTTCGTGGCGCGAACGTTTCTGTTTTTAGACAATTAAAAAAAGCACTCAAAGGCGCGGACGGGCGCGGAAATCTTGAACTCAACATGAATTATCGAAGCAAACCTGAGTTAATCGCGTTTTTTAACACGATTTTTGGAGCCACGCCGTATCCGCCAAACACGGTGCGTTCGGACGCTTCGGTTTTTTACACAGACGGAGCGATTCCCGATTACGAAGCGCAATACGTGAATGTTGAAATTCCAAAGTTAAAAATGGAAACGGCAGATTTTCAAAAACGACGCGCTCACGTATCTCTTTTCAAAGATGAAAAATCAAAATCTGAAAACGAAGACAATTTGAAAGCGATTGAAAACGAGGCGGCTTTTGTTGCGTCAAAGATTTCAGAAATGATTTCAAAGGGAACATACAGCGCGGGAGATTTTGCGATTCTTCTCAAAAGCACAACGCATCAGGCGGTTTTTGAGCGAATGCTTCTTTTGCACGGTCTTCCGTATTCCACAGAAATTTTCAAAGGATTTTTTAGCGACGGACCGGTAAACGACATCGTGTCGTATCTTTCGCTTTGCGCGTACACGTCGGAGGCGGACAATGCGTTTTTTGAATTGCTTTGCTCGCCGTTCGTAAATCTTTCTTTTGAAGAGGCAAGCGAGGTCGTTGCCGCAAAAATCGCGCTCGAAAAACAAAAATCAAAAGAAGCGAGTGCGGAAAGTGGCGAATGGAAAAAAATAAAATTGCCACCTTTTTTGAAAGAATTTTCAAAAACGCTTTCGCTGGAAGCAAAAAATCGCTATGAATCGGCGGCGGACGAGTTTTTTCGTGTGTTTGAAAAATCGCAAATTGAGCCAATCGCGAACGTTGTGAGTTATTTGTGGTATTCGCTTGGGTATCGGTACGAAACGCTTTGGAATCGCACGGTCGAAATGTATTCGCCGCTTTACGATTTGATTTTTGAATTGGCGCGTCAATCTGACGAAAAATCGGAAAACGTTGCCGATTTTGTGGACAAAATCAACGAATATCGCGATGAGCAAAAAAAAGTCGAGGACATAGACATTCCGTTTGAAGCGCGGGATTGCGTGAAAATTATGACGATTCATAAAAGCAAGGGGCTTGAATTTAAAGTTGTGTTTGTGTCGGCGATTTCTGGGCGCGGCGTAACGGATTCAAACTCTTCGAGCGTGTTTATTTCAAAAAAATGGGGCGCGGTTATAAATACTCCCAAAGGCTCAATTTTTAATGCAATAAAATCGAGGGGGCGATTTTCAAAATCAAAGACGGCGAATTATTTTTACGATTGTGAAAAAGCGGAAAACGATTCAAAGGCGGCGGCGGAATTGCGAAGACTTATGTACGTTGCGTTTACGCGCGCGGAGGACGAATTGTTTATCACGGGTTCGTTTGACGGAAGTCCAGAAACAACCAGAGAGGGAAGCAAAATCATCTCTTCGGACGCTTTTCTTCCGGGGAAATTGGGCGAGAAAATGGAAAACTCCGAAGATTGCTTCAAAAGTCCAAAGACGATTTACCATTTGCTCCAGCCGTTTCTTTCGCGATACGTTGTTGACGAAAAGGCTTCGGAACATGCACCGTTTGATTTTGAGTTAATCAAAGAAATCGCTCGAAATGAAGTTGGAAAGAGCGAAAACAAGACCTATCGAAAAAATTGCACGGAAGAAAAACGCGCTCTTTTGGAAAAATTGAGCGCAGAATATGACAAAGCCGAAAAAATCTCCACGAAAAAAAATCGCTCGATTTATATAAGCCCCAGTTTGCTTCATGCGGCGGACGAAGAAACGCATCGGTGGCGAGCGAAAGGCGGGGCGGTTTATAAAATCGACGAGATTTTGAAAGGCATTTCAAGCGAAGATTCGGAAGAAGAGGGCGCAGACGATGAGCGAAAACGGTTTGGCTCGAACAATTTTGGAAACATCGCGCACGCTTTTATGGAAGCGTTATTCAACGATGACAAAAAAGAGCCAAAACTCAATGTGGAAGACACGTCGCTTTTGTCTGAAGAGCAACTTGAAAAAGTGTGCGAAATCTGCGCGGATTTACGGAACGGTTTTGCGTTATCTGAAATAGGAAAGCGGGCGGCAGCTTCTCTTTGGATTCGCGCGGAATTTGCTTTTCGTGCGCGAGTACACACAAAAAATGGCGAGAGCATTCTTCGCGGCTCAATGGACTTGGTTTTTCAAGAATCCGATGGCTCGTATACGATAATTGACTATAAAACAACATCGATTATCAAAAATGCCGTGTATGCCGCGCAACTTGCGTGCTATCGACGCGCACTTTCGCAAATGCTTGGTGTCGATGAAGCAAACATTTCGTGCCATATTTATTATTTGCGGCTCAAAAAAGACGAGGACATCACACCGCTTTGCGAAAAAATCTCAATAGAGTCGCTTGACTTGTTCCCAACATCCGAATTATAATCAATCAATTTTGAAACTGACGTTTTGAGATTGATTGACTGCTTTTTAAGCAACGCGGTTGTCATATAACGGCTATTATCCGAGCTTCCCAAGCTCGAGACGAGGGTTCGACTCCCTTCAACCGCTTTTGATTTTACAAGAGTCCCTCGGCGACAAAATCAAGTCACAATTCGTGGCAACGCAAAAAAAAGAAAACGTGCCGTAAAAACGGTTTTCGTTTGTCTCCTTTTGAGTGAGATTTTGTTGCGACGAGGGGCTTGCTATTTGTTCGTTTTTATCATTTTTGCCGTTGTTTGGACTTTCCGCTCGACTTCTTTTCTTAAAATATATCCAGAATCTTCAAGATATTTTCGCCGCGTCATTACTAAATGTATGAGTTCTTGATACATGACGAAATTGACTTCAATCGCGAGCGGAAAAATGTAAAACTCGGTTTCGTCGCAATATCGCTCGATGAATTTTTCGTCCGTAACATAGCCGAGCGAAATCATGTTGGAAATTCTGTCGGCGCATTTTAGGATTTTTGCTTTTTCTGACCCATGTTCGATTATTCGTCTCAAAAAAGAATCTTTTGCTTCGCCCGTGCGTTTTGTAACTTCCAAAACGAGGTCGCAAACTTGATTTCCCTCGCTGTCACAATTCCTAATGATATTTTCGTCAAAATCTGGAATGTCCTCTATACAGTCGTGTACGATACTTGCTTTGAGAAGTACGCTATCGATGTAACCGTAATCGATTAAAATCGCAAGCGTGTCCATTTGGTGTCTAAACATATTGCCACCAGCGCGTCGAGCCTTTCCGATGAGAGCGGTCGCGATTTGCATATACGGTGCCATAAAGATTTCTTTGAGTTGTTGCATGTGCTCTTTGTCCATTGCACCAGGATGGTCTGCTGTCATAATGGGAATCGTTTTGCTCATGGAAGCCTCCTTATGGCAAAAAATTGAAAATTGTGTGTAGGTTATAACGAAAACGTCTATACTCTACATTTATGATTACGATTCTTAAAACCGCTAATCATAAATGTAGATTTTTGTAAGCAAGGGAAAAAGTTCCCCTTGCTTTTTTTACAGTTCGGAAATGTATCCCCGAAGTTTCTCAATCCGCCGCTTTGCCTCGGCAAGCTTGTCGCGCTCGGCTTGCACCAACTCGGCGGGAGCGTGTTCGGCAAATTTGCCGCCCAGTTTTGCTTCCGTCCGCGCGGCTTCGGCTTTTGTTTTTTCCACATCTTTGGTAAACCGCGCCAACAGCTGCTCCTTGTTGATGTTTTCGTCAATCAGAATGAACGCCTCAAAGCCCGTGCCCACCGTACCGATTGACGACGCGGGTTTTGCCTCCACAAAGTCAATCTGCGCCACGCCCGCGAGCAGCTGAATCATGTCCGTTTTTTCGCGGCAGACTTCGGCAGGGCTTCCCGCCACAATCTGCAAGGCAATGTGCAGTTTGGTCGCGGGGTCAATGCCGCACTCGTTCCGTAAGCCGCGCACGGCGCGAATCAAATCCTGCAAGACGGCAAAGCGTCCCGTCACCGTTTCGTTTACGCGGCGGTCGTTCGCCTCCGGGAAGGGCGCGGTCACCAAGAGCGATGTATAGTCGTCGTTCGGCAAAATGCTTTGCGCGCCCGCTTTTTTTCGGTTTGCCACCATTTCTGCAAGCGGCAGTTTGGAATAAATTTCTTCGGTCACAAACGGAATGAACGGATGCAAGAGGCGCAGGCTTTCTTCCAGCACATTCAGCAATACGGACACCGCGCGGTCTTTTTCGTGCTCGTCGTCGCCCCGGAACGAAAGTTTGGTCGCTTCCACATACCAGTCGCAAAAGTAGTTCCAAAAGAATTCGTACACGCAACTTGCCGCATCGTTGTAGCGGTAGCCGTCCAGTGCCGCCCGCTCATCGCGCACGGCTTTGTCAAGCGCGGCATAAATCCAGCGGTCAAGTTCAGTCAGTTCCGCGTCCGTCACGGGAACAAGCGTGCGCCCTTCCAGATTACCCAAAATGTAACGGCTTGCGTTCCACACCTTGTTGCAAAAGCGGCTTCCCATCTTAAAACTTTCGCTGTCAATCAGAATGTCCTGCCCCTGCGCGCACAAAAATGAAAGCGTAAATTTAAG
>ERZ842401.1556-NODE-1556-length-32499-cov-4.757736_pt1 | contig 32499 bp, 29 predicted proteins | sample MGYA00521270_ERZ842401 | MGnify/ENA primary metagenome ERZ842401 (study PRJEB31892, sample SAMEA3878208) | bioreactor metagenome | biome: Moose rumen | place: Sweden | collected 2011-10 | study: EMG produced TPA metagenomics assembly of the PRJEB12797 data set...
TAGCCGTGACTGGAGTTCAGACGTGTGCTCTTCCGATCTCTCTTAGTTTTTATACCTCCCAGCTTTATATCAAACGGAATATGAAAAATCCTAAGGGAAAGGACAACATACGCCGGTTGTTTCTGAAAGCTATCATTAGCACCTGTTTATTTGCGGCTATGGTGGCCTTTCTTTTGTTTGCAATTCCAATAGTATCAACTGCAACCGAGGCCGGAACTAACTACGTTGACGACACCACGGATACTGACCCTACGGTAGAACCGGATTACCCTTTGACGGGCACGGATGATAACCGTACTAATATTACGGACCCCGGTAGCGCTCAGACGGCAGAAGATCTTGCCAAACTTAATATTGCCAACTATGTTACTGTTACCTACGATAATGGTAATGGTGATATTAATGGTGCACTTCGGATTTTTATTACTCTTACTCTTATAGCGATTGCACCCTCTCTTGTTATCATGATGACCTCTTTTACGAGGATCATATTGGTTTTGCACTTCACACGTACGGCACTTAATACTCAAACTGCACCTCCTAACATGGTAATGATAGGTCTTGCACTATTTCTTACCTTCTATATCATGCAGCCTACCATGCTTAGAGTCTACAATGAAGCCTATGTCCCTTTTAATAACGGGGAGATAACTCAACAAGAGCTTCTTGATAAGGCAATGACACCTATTCGCGAGTTTATGTATCCACAGACTCAGCGCAAGGATGTTGTTATGTTTATGGAGATAAGCGGAGAAGAGTGGGACGGGACTCTTGATGATATTCCGAATACGATTCTTGTGCCCTCATTCATGATTAGTGAACTTCGAACCGGTTTTATTATCGGATTTCTAATCTATATTCCCTTTATTGTAATTGATATGGTCGTTGCTTCTGTTCTTATGTCGATGGGTATGATGATGCTACCGCCTACGACAATTTCAATGCCTTTTAAAATACTTCTTTTTGTACTTGCAGATGGCTGGAATCTGATAATAGGAAGTCTTGTAAAAACTTTCTATTAGCAAAGGATATTTGGTTATTTAGTTCTATTTGAACAAGGAGGCGCTTATGGATGCAGGAGATGTTAATCAGATTATAAGAGAAGCTCTTTTTCTGGTGTTAAAAGTTGGTGGCCCTATGCTTCTTGCATCTCTTATTATGGGTCTTATGGTTTCGATATTTCAGACCGTTACGTCGATTCAGGAACAGACATTGACCTTTGTTCCTAAGCTTCTTGTGGCTTTTGGATCTCTTATTCTTCTTGGTAATTATATGGGAACTCAGATTACGGATTTTATGACAAAACTGTGGTCGAACTTTTCTATATATATTCATTAGGATGCAGATATATTGTGACTGGCAATTTTTGAGTTTATGTCTTCTTGGGCCTGGAAAAATATGATAGATGTATCTTTTAGTTATGGTGATCTTGAATATTTTCTTTTGATATTGGTGCGCGTTTCGGCATTTGTATTCGTTGCACCTTTTTTTTCTGCGAGAGGAATTCCTGCAAGATACAAGGTTGGATTTTCCCTTTTTATTGCGATTGTGCTGTTTGATGTTGCACCAAGGGCAGAGCTTAATTATACGACTGTTTATGGATATGCTTTTATTGTAATCAAGGAGCTTTTCACCGGCGTGATACTGGCTTTTGGAGCTCTTATATGTATGCAGATCGGGAGCTTTTCGGGTCAGATAATAGATATGATGACGGGGCTTTCGATGGTATCGGTAATGGATCCGTCCACCAATATGAACGTGACAATTACAGGTGCCTTGTATCAACAGATGCTAATGGTAATGCTTATAATAAGTGGCATGTACAGATATCTTATTAAGGCTTTGGCAGATTCGTTTACACTTATTCCGATTAATGGGGCATTGTTTCAGTCGCATTTCCTTTTGAAGGCTATGACTGAGTTTATGAAGGATTATATGGTTATTGGTTTTAGAATAACACTTCCTGTTTTTATAGTTGCATTTACTATGAATATTGTTCTTGGAATTTTGGCTAAGGTATCGCCTCAGCTTAATATGTTCGCTGTTGGTATGCAGCTTAAGATATTGGTTGGACTTGGAATTTTGTTCCTTACAAGTTCTCTTATGTCAGCTGCCTCAGAATTTGTATTCGACCAGATGAAAATACTTATCCAGGAGTTTGCGTATGGACTTACGCCTTAGGTATGATCTTCAGTTTTTTGCCAAAGAAGGTCCCGGCGGTGAGAAAACCGAAGAGGCTACCGGCAAAAGATTGAATGATGCAAGAAAAAAAGGTCAGGTTGCTAAAAGCCAGGAGATAACTGTGGCGGCGGATCTTTTTGCGTTTTTTATTATACTAAGAGTATATAAACAAATTCTTGGAACAAATTTTACTTTTCTTTTTAATTATATCTATGACAATATTCCGGATACAATCGTAATGGTGGATGGATATATACCAAGATCTACCATAAATTCTCTTTTTATTAAGATTATTTTGATCGTACTTCTAACTGCACTTCCGTATCTGTTGGCAGGTTTTGCGCTTGCTCTTATATGCAATATAGTTCAGTTTGGCTTCAAGATAACAACAGAACCTTTGAAGCCTAAATTCGATAAGTTTAATCCGGTGAACGGTTTTAAGAGGATTTTTTCGGTACAGTCGCTTTTCAATCTTTTGAAGGCTGTTCTCAAGATTACGCTTATATCTCTTGTTGTGTACTTCACTCTAACAGGAAGAAAAGAATCTATTTTCCTTCTGTATGATATGCCGCTTCGCCAGGCGATAGCGCTTATGGGAGATATTATTATTGAGGTCGGTATTAAGTGTGCGTCAGCTTATATTTTTATTGCGATTATTGACTTCATATACCAAAAGCACAAGTTCAGGGAAGACATGAAGATGACCAAACAGGAAGTCAAGGATGAATATAAGGATGCAGAAGGTGATCCACAGGTTAAGTCCAAGCAGAAACAGAAGATGAGAGAGGCGGCAATGCGCCGTATGATGAAGGAGCTTCCCAAAGCTGATGTTGTAATCACTAACCCTACGCATTATGCTGTTGCTCTTGTGTATCATCAGGACGAGGATCCGGCACCAAAGCTTGTAGCAAAGGGTGCTGATTTTATGGCGCAGCGTATCAAGGATGTAGCGAAGGAGAATAATATTGAAATTGTCGAAGATAAACCGCTTGCAAGAATGCTATATGCAAATGTAGATATCGGAGAATTCATACCTCCGGAGCTATACAAGGCTGTTGCGGAGGTTCTGGCTTATGTTTATAAGCTGCAGGGTAAGATATGATTTTTGATATTTTTGTTTGAAAAAAGTGTTTTTTTAACAGTTTTCATTTTAAATAGTCAAAAATTATCAAAAAAACATATATATTTTTATAAAAAGTGATGAAATTGCGGTATTTTTTTGATAAAATATCATTAAGGTGTTAGGGTTAGCACATTTTTCAATCGTTCTATGATTGGGAAAGGGGGATGCTTATGAATCGTAAAAAATTCACTGAGCTTGTATTCGATTATGGCGTTGCGATATATGTTGTATCAGCCCTTATTATGCTCATCATCCCTATTCCTTCATGGCTTATGGATGTGCTACTTGCATTCGATTTATCTATGGCTTTCGCTATCTTGTTTAATGCGATGTATGTTAGGGAAGCTTTGGATATGAGCTTCTATCCGACAATGCTTTTGTGTACTACAGTTTTTAGAATTGCGCTAAACGTTTCATCGACAAGACTTATCCTTACAACAGGCGACCCCGGTGAAGTTATCGAAGTATTTGGTGAATTCGTTGGTGGCGGCGATTTGATTATAGGTATTATCGTATATATTATTCTTGTAATTGTTCAATTTGTTGTTATCAATAAAGGTTCGGAACGTGTATCTGAAGTAACAGCCAGATTTACACTTGATGCAATGCCCGGTAAGCAGATGGCTATCGATGCGGATCTTAATACCGGCGTTATAGATGATAAGGAAGCTAAGTTCAGGCGTGATCATATACAGCATGAAGCTACCTTCTTTGGTAACATGGATGGTGCTTCCAAGTATGTAAAGGGAGATGCAACTGCGGGACTTATTATTACCGCTGTCAATATCATAGGCGGTATTTTGATGGGAGTACTTCGTCAGGGACTTGAATTATCCGATGCTGTTGATAAGTATACGATACTTACAATCGGTGACGGACTTGTATCTTCAATTCCTTCACTTTGTACATCACTTGCAACAGGTGTGCTAGTAACCAAGGGTGCCGGAGAGTCGGATTTCGGACATACGCTTATCAACCAGGTTTTCGGCCTCCCCAAAGTTATGTATCTGGTAGGTGTTGTTATTGCTTTCCTTGGAATTGCATCACCGCTTCCGCCTGTAATTTATGTCGCTATAGGAGCTCTTTATATTGTAGGTGCAAGGCTTATGCAGCAGAGAGTTGAAGAGGCAAGTATAGAAGAGTCTGTAGAGGAAGCAGAAGAAACCAAGGCTGAAGAGATTAGGCAGCCTGAGAATGTTAATTCGCTTCTTCAGGTTGATCCAATTGAGCTTGAATTTGGTTATGGAATAATTCCTCTTGCTGATGTCAATCAGGGAGGCGATTTGCTTGATCGTGTTGTTATGATTAGACGACAGATTGCACTTGAACTTGGAACAGTAGTTCCTATTATCCGCCTTCGTGATAATATTCAGCTTAATCCTAATCAATATATTATAAAAATAAAAGGTATACAGATAAGCGAGGGTGAAATTCTGTTTGACCATTATATGGCCATGAATCCCGGTTCTGTAGAAGAGGAGATAACAGGTATTCCGACTTTTGAACCATCCTTCCATCTGCCTGCTATCTGGATTACAGAAAGTCAGAGAGAGCGTGCTGAGTCAATGGGATATACTGTTGTAGACCCGCCTTCGATTATTGCAACTCACTTAACTGAAGTTATCAGAGATCATATCGCTGAGCTTCTTACAAGGCAGGATGTACAGAATCTTGTCAATAATCTTAAGGAGAATAATGCAGCTCTTGTTGATGAACTTGTGCCTAAGCTTATGAGCCTTGGTGAGATTGAGAAGGTTCTTCAAAATCTTTTGTCAGAGGGTATATCAATAAGAGATTTGGTAACGATATTCGAAACTCTTGCAGATTATGCGCCAAGCACGCATGATACTGATATACTTACGGAGTATGTAAGACAGAGTCTTAAGAGAGCTATATCCAATAAGTATTTTGTTTCGGGTGAAACTACTAATGTTGTGACACTTGATCCCAAGCTTGAACAGGAGATTATGGGGTCTGTCAAACAGACAGAAACGGGAGCTTATCTTACACTTGATCCTGAGAGAACCAGAGCCATATTAAAGAGCGTTGCAACTCAGGCCAAGAAGCTGGAAGACAATGGAAGAAGTCCTATAGTTATGACGTCGCCTATTGTCAGAATGTATTTCAAGAAGATGACAGAAGAGACTTACAAGGATTTGATCGTTATATCCTATAACGAAGTTGAAAGTGATGTTGAGCTTCAATCGGTTGGTATGGTTACGGCATGACATATAAGCTGGTGTTTTGTGTTTATTTATGTTCTGTCAAACTATAAAAGACATATTTTTTTATAAAAGACATATGGTTTTATGAAGGATATGGGATTAGCCAAAGAAATAGTAACCGGCGGGATTTTGCCAAGGTTTTATGACGAAGCAGATAAGTATTGTTGCACTGTATTACGATAATTATTGACAACGAAAAAGGTGCCTATGATCATCAAAAAGTTTGTCGGTAAAACAGAAGAAGATGCTACACAGCAGGCAAGAGAAGAACTGGGTACAGGCATAGTGGTTATGAATGTCAGACCTGTTCGGAAGGTTGGTTTTTGGTCTTTCTTACAAAAGCCCAAAACAGAAGTGACGGTAGCCTTGGAAGAAGAGCCCGATCTTTCTGATAGGATTGTGCGCCCCAAAAAAAGTGGCGATACATCTGACAAAACTTCCGAAGATAAATCGTCATCCGATTCGATGGATACCGGATCTAAGCTTTTGAAGGCTGCGCAGTCCGGTGTTCTTCCGCCGTTAAAGGTATCGGGAACTGCTAATCAGGCGTCATCTCTTATTGATTCTGCGACTAAGAACAATTTAAGTGCTTCACAAGATAGCCCTGCATCTAATGTTATCTTGGAGCGCCCTAGCGTTACTGTCCAAAATAACAGCTCGGTTATAGAAGAAAAACTTGATTCTCTTCATTCCCTTTTGGAAAAAAATATCGTGCGCCCTCAAAAAGAGCAGGAATTAGATAAGTCTTCCAATGATAAAAAAGAAGATACGCTTATAAATACCAAAGACGATACGATTCCGGAAGAGACTCTGTCTTTTATCAAACTCCTCTACAATACAATGATTGAAAACGAAGTTGATGAGCACTATGCCAATGACCTTACCGACGAAGTCGAAAGGTTTGCAAAACCGGGTGTTCCGCTTGAATACTCACTTAGCAACGTATATCAGAAGATGATTCTAAAATTTGGTAAATCTGAAGAAATCACACCATCTGAAAACGGTGCCAAAGCTGAGATATTCATAGGTCCTACGGGTGTAGGCAAGACTACAACTATTGCAAAACTTGCATCAAACCTCTCTGTGACTCTTCATAAGAAGGTTGCTCTTATCACGGTTGATACTTATAGAATCGCTGCAGCAGAGCAGCTTAGAACTTATGCTTCTATTCTGGAGATTCCTTTTAGGGTAATCTATTCAGTTGAAGATATCAAAAAGGCAGCGAGTGATTTTGAAGATATGGATTATATTATGGTTGATACCGCAGGTCACTCGATTCATAACGAGGAACAAAAGGACGAAGTCGGCAAGTATATTGAGGCTTTGAAGGAAACTATGGACACGGATGTATTCCTGGTTATGAGTGCATCCACTAAGTATCGCGACCTTCTGGAGATTGTTGATTGCTACAAGGAGAATTTTGACTTCAAGCTTATTTTTACCAAGATGGATGAAACTAATGCTGTTGGTAATCTCTATAATATCAGGCTCCATACCGGCGCTCCTATGTCCTATATTACAAATGGGCAGAATGTTCCTGACGATATTGCTGTATTCGATGCACAGAGGGTAGTTAAGAACCTTCTGGGAGGTAAGAAGAAGTAAGATGCCGGGGGATGATATATGCAGGATCAGGCAACTCAACTTAGGAATATTATAAAGAATGCTAACTCTTCAAAGCCTAACAGACCGCTTGCCAGAGTTATAACTGTTACGAGTGGTAAGGGCGGTGTTGGTAAGAGTAATGTAGCTATCAATCTTGCTATCCAGTTTCGCAAGATGGGGCAGAGAGTTATAATCCTTGATGCCGATTTCGGGCTTGCCAATATTGAGATTATGTTCGGCACTGTTCCGAAGCATAATTTGTGCGACCTGATATATCAAGGAAAAAATATTAAAGAAATTATTACCTGGGGACCTATGGGCGTTGGCTTTATTTCGGGTGGTTCAGGGATTTCGGGCATGTATAATCTTTCAAGAGATTATCTTGTTTATATAATTGTTAATCTTGCGGAACTCGATGCAATTGCCGATACAATAATTGTGGATACGGGAGCGGGGATTTCTGATGCTGTTTTGGAATTTCTGGTGGCCAGTGGCGAGATTATACTGGTGACAACACCTGAGCCTACATCTATCACTGATTCTTACTCGCTTCTTAAAGCGCTTAATCATCATCCCAGATTTAGTAGGGAGGATACTGTTATAAAAACGGTTTCGAACAGAGTTAGTTCGGAAGCGGAAGGAGAACAGTTGTATCATAAACTCAGTGCTGTTTCAACAAGATATTTGAAGTTGCCGCTGTCTTTTCTTGGATCTATTCCGCAGGATCAGCAGCTTGCCAACGCAGTTATGCAGCAGTCGCCGGTGTCGATTGCCTTTCCTTCTGCCAAATCGGTCAAATCTTTTGAAAATATTGCCAAGAAGCTTTCGGGAAGCGAAGGTGAATATCCCGAGGTTTCACCAAGAGGAATGGCGGCTTTCTTTTCTCATATCATTAAAAGCAGAAAACTTGAAACTACAACCGCAGAAGCTATAAGCGGCACGAAAGGATGACATGATATCTGATTACATCATTCCGGGAAACAGAATAGAGCTTCAGACTTATTCCAGCGACTATACTGACAGTAGTAATGCAAGAAAGTCATATGCCAGCAAGGTATATGATATTCTGACCGAGGAAAAGATTGATGTCATGATGCCGATGGAAAAAGGGCAGCTTCAGCTCTTACCAATTGATGGAACTTATAATGTTGTTTTTTATTCGGACAAGGGTTTGTTCCATTGCAATGGAAGAGTTACCGATAGGTACAGGTCCAACAATATGTATATACTTACGATTGACCTGACCAGTCCTCTTTCTAAGCTTCAAAGAAGGGAATATTACCGCTTTAGCTGCGCGATTAATCTTAAACTTCGCAATCTTACCGAGGATGAAAATTATAGTATAAGGGATAATCCGTTTTTTTCTCTCGATGAAGAAATGCCGATGGAGAAGGGGACGATTATTGATATAAGTGGCGGCGGTATTAGATTCATATCTTCAGTGAGATTTAATGACGATTCCAGGGTTTATGTTACGTATCAACTGCCGCAAAGGGGGAGTCTGAAGGATTACCGCATAATCGGACAGGTACTAAAGGTAAGAGAACTTGAGAACAAGCCCGGAAGCTTTGAACATCGCGTCAAGTATACCAATATCGATGAGGATGACCGTGAGGATATAATTCATTATATTTTTGAAGAAGAAAGAAAAATGATGCGACGATTGTAATAATTGTCCGATATATATAATCGGATGATAATTTATCCTTGAAATGTAACAGTTGTAATGGCTGCAATGATAAAACGATAGAAAGTAGGCGAAAATATGAAAAAAATTTTCCTGGTTGATGACTCTGCACTCATGAGAAGCGTACTAAGTGATATCATTAATTCAGATTCGAAGTTTCATGTGGAAGCAACTGCAAGAGACGGCGTAGAAGCTCTTGAAATGCTCAAACAGCCTAACAGTTATGATGTCATGGTACTCGATGTCAATATGCCTAAGATGAACGGCATAGAGCTGCTTCAGAGAATGAACGAAGAAAAGATCAGAATTCGCGTCATGATGGCCAGTACCGATACTATTGAGGGTGCTAAGGTTACAATGGATGCCCTTGATCTTGGAGCGATAGACTTCGTACATAAACCTGACAGAGCATCAAGCTGTAAGGGCGAGGATTTTACAAAAGATTTCCTCAATACCCTTTGGAGTGTGAGCCTTTCAAAACTGCCTACCATTACAAGTGTTAATAAAACTGAAAAAAGCGCCGATACAAAAATTGATAAGCAGATCATTCAGGCTGTTCAGAAGAATACAGCCAACATTACCGGTAATAAGATCGTCGCTATTGCTTCATCGACCGGCGGTCCTAGAGCTCTTCAAGCGGTAATACCAAAGCTTCCAAAAAATCTTAAAGCACCTGTTGTGTTGGTGCAGCATATGCCTGTCGGTTTCACAGCATCACTTGCTATGCGCCTTGACTCTTTGTCGGAAATCCATGTCAAGGAGGCGGCTGAAGGTGATGAGCTTGTAAAGGGGACCGTTTACATTGCCAAGGGCGGTGTACATATGCATATAGAAAAAAATGCCTCAGGTAAGGCTGTTATTCATTTCAAAGATGGTCCTACGAGAGAGGGCGTTAAGCCAAGTGCCAATTTCATGTATGAATCGCTTGTGACTTCGGCTTATGATGAGGTCGTGTGCGTGGTAATGACAGGAATGGGTGCTGACGGAACCGAAGGAATCAAGAATCTAAAAGTAGGTAAAAAAGTGCATGTTATCTCTCAGGATGAAGAATCCTGTACAGTTTACGGAATGCCGAGAGCTGTAGCAAATGCCGGATTATCCAATCAGGTAGTTTCGCTTGATAAGATCGCACAGGAAATAGTAATGAATGTGGGTGTCATCTGAAAGCTTCCGATATTAGCTTTTGAAAACGCCGAGGCGCCTGCGTTCCTAGTCTAACTCTTCAAGGAGGGTAATAAATTATGGATACTTCCCAATATCTAGGCGTGTTTCTCGACGAAGCTAAGGAGCATATCCAGACTCTTAATGATTCCATTATGACTCTGGAAGATGATCCGACCAACGAAGATTGTGTCAACGAGATATTCCGTGCGGCACATTCCATGAAGGGTATGGCTGGTACAATGGGCTATAAGCGCATGCAGCAGCTGACTCATGATATGGAAGACGTATTCTCCGATGTACGTAATGGAACTCTTAAGGTTGACACACACATGACAGATACTCTTTTCAAGTGTCTGGATGCAGTTCAGGGGTATGTTGATAATATTGAATCTTCACAGGATGAAGGAACAGAGGATAATGCAGATCTTATCCAGGCTCTGGCTGATATCCGTGCCGGTAAATCCGGAGATTCTGCAGCAGCTGCACCTGCAGGAGATAGTGCAAAACAGGAACCTGCTGCTGAAGCTGTTTCAAATGCGGTCCCTCATGGTGATTGGCGTGCAATTCCTTTGGATGATGCAGCCAAAGAGGCCATAAAAAAAGGCATTGCTGATAGCCGTAAGGCATTTGGGCTAACAGTTAAAATTCAGGACACATGCCTATTAAAAGCTGCAAGAGCATTCCTTGTTGTAAAGGGTCTTGAAGATATTGGTGAAGTTATTGCTTCTGATCCAAGTAATCAGGATATAGAAGATGAAAAGTTTGATTTTACATTTTCACTTATAGTTCTGACAGATACTGATGATGCTGAGAAGGTTGCAGATATAGCCAAGAATGTATCCGAGATAGAGTCGGTTGATATTGGTGAATTTGATCCTGACGCACCTGTAGCACCTGCAGCAGAAGCTGCGCCCGCAGCACCTGCTACGCAGCAAGCCGCCGCAGCGCCGTCGGCTCCTGCCCCTGCTACTGCCACTGCCCCTGCTGCAGCCGCTCCTGCTGCTAAGCCTGCCGAAGCAGCTAAGCCCGCTGAAGCCAAGAAACCAGCAGGTAAGCCTGTTGTATCAAGGACAATTCGTGTTGATACAGAGAAGCTTGATTCCCTTATGAATCAGGTATCTGAGCTTATTATTGCCAAGAACTCGCTTATATCTGCTACAGAGTCGGCTGGGATTCAGAACAATAACGTAAATGAGCAGATTGAATATCTTGAATCAGTTACCACTAACCTTCATGAGTCAGTCATGAAAGTTCGAATGGTTCCTATTGAATCTGTACTTCAGAAATTCCCTCGAATGATAAGAGATTTGAATAAGTCTCTTGGCAAGAAGATGGAACTTACGATGACCGGTGAAGATACAGAAATGGATCGTACCGTTGTTGACGAAATCGGTGATCCTCTTATGCATTTGCTTAGAAACAGTGCCGATCACGGTATCGAGGATGCAGAGACAAGACTTTCACGTGGTAAGAGTGAAGTGGGACAGATTTTCCTGCATGCTTATCAGGATGGTAACTCTGTTGTAATTGAAGTTGGTGATGACGGTAATGGTATAGATGCAAATGTTGTCAGAGCAAAAGCTGTTGAAAAAGGCGTTATGAGCCGTGAAGAAGCTGAGGTTCTTACAGAACAACAAGCGGTTGAACTTTTGTTCCATCCCGGATTCTCGACAGCGAAGCAGGTATCTGAAATTTCAGGAAGAGGCGTTGGTCTTGACGTTGTTAAGAGTAAAGTTGAATCTCTGTCAGGTACAGTAACTGTTAATACAAAGCTCGGAGAAGGCTCTACATGGATTATCAGACTTCCTCTTACACTTGCTATTATTCAGGGCCTGATGGTAGAAATAGGCGGCGAGAAATATGCAATTCCGCTTGATTCTATTCAATCTATTGAAAATGTACCTGTTTCGGATATCAAGTTTGTATCCAACAAAGAGGTTATTAACCTCCGCGGTAGCGTAACAAGACTGATCAGAATGAATGAAGTTCTCGAGAATCAGTCAACCAATGATCCTAATGAAGACATGATCGTTGTTATCACGAAACGTGGTGATCAGCAGGTAGGTCTTGTAATAGATAAACTTGAGGGTCAGCAGGAAATCGTTATCAAGCCTCTTGGTAAATATATGACAAAGTGCAGATTTATTAGCGGCGCAACAATCCTTGGTGATGGCGAAATTGCACTTATTCTTGATACCAATCAGATTGGAGGATAATAATAATGGATGCACTAAGAGATACACAGGATATAGGAGAAATCACTCAATATATCATCATCAAGCTTGCTGATGAGCAGTATGGCATCGATATCAAGTATATTGATAATATTGTCAGAATGCAGAATATTACCAGAGTTCCCAAAGTAGATGATTATTTCAAGGGCGTTCTTAACATTCGAGGTGTTATTGTCCCTGTTATGAGTATTCGTATCCTTATGGGGATGGAAGAGGATGTTATTACCAACAAGAGCCGTATTATTATCTTGAAGGTTGGTGACGAGGGTGAACTGCTTGGTATCATAGTTGACCAGGTCAACCAGGTTCTTAATATCGGTTCCAGAAATGTTGATAAACTATCTTTTGATGAAAAGACCAAAAAGGCTAATGGTAAGTTCATCTCAGGTGTTGGTAAGTATGAGGGCGGTCTTGTATCCATCCTTGATATAGCTACACTTGATCCTGAAGGTGGAAAAGAAAAGAAAGAATAACGATATAATATTAAAATTAAAATGAAAATATGATACTATATAAAGAGAGAAAGTTTTTTTACCTTCTCTCTTTATAGTATTATATACGGTCACGTTTTATCCTGATACCGCATAAGGTTGCGGCTTTTGGCACTGGTTTGGTGTTAAAGATAGATTTGGAGGGTATAATTTGGGCGATTTAAGTTTGGATGCTCTTTCTGAGCAATACTATGATGTACTTAAAGAACTTGGCAATATCGGTGCCGGTAATGCCACAACTGCTCTTGCGCAGATGATTGGCGATAAGGTTGATATGTCAGTTCCTCAGGTCAAACTTCTTGAGTTCAAGGATGTTGGCGATTGTATGGGTGGTGCCGATCAGATAATGGCCGGTATCTATCTTCGCATGGAAGGCGATGTTGACGGCTCTATTATGTTTCTGACAGGGCAGAAGGCAGCAAGATATCTTGCCAATAAGCTCACTATGCAGGATAAGCCTGAAGATGCCGAATTTGATGAAATGGAGCTATCTGCTCTCAAAGAAATTGGTAATATCATTACCGGTTCTTATCTTAATTCCATTGCTACAATGACAAATTTGAAGATGATTCCATCGGTTCCTTATCTTGCGGTGGATATGGCTGGAGCAATTCTTTCTGTACCTGCTATTGAATTTGGACTTATGGGAGATAAGCTTCTTTTGATAGAAAATCGTTTTTCAGACGATGCGCAGATTAGCGGATATTTCATTCTTTTGCCTGATATAGACGGCTATAAGAAGATTCTGGGTTCGCTTGGAATAGATATTTCCATGTTTTCGTAAGCTACTTGTGATTGTGAAATTTAGCGTATTAGCAGATTGCATGATAAGTGTTTGGATGTTTTAGTTGCTAGTCAAATTGCCTAATGAGGTTTATGGATGCCTGAAATTATAAAAGTAGGAATGGCTGATTTGAATACTTGTAAAGCACCCGATGGTATTACTACCCTTGGTCTTGGATCATGTTGTGGTATAGCCATAAGAGATCCTGTGACCAAAATCGGAGGGCTTGCACATATTATGCTTCCGGATTCTACTGAGATTAGGAACAACAGTAATATTCCTAAGTTTGCAGATACCGGAATAAGGGAGCTTGTAAAGCGTATGGAAGCTCTGGGTGCATCTAAGAGCAGAATGGTGGCTAAGATTGCAGGTGGTGCCACTATGTTCGCTTTTCAGTCTGCCAGTAATACGATGAAAGTCGGAGATCGTAATGTTGCGGCGTCATTAAAGGCTTTGAAGGAACTCAATATAAGAGTTCTGGCGCAGGATACAGGTCTTAATTTTGGTCGTACGGTTATATTCTATCCGGAGACCGGTGATTATGTCATTAGGGCTGTTGGCAAACCGGAGAAAATCATATGAGTGATGATGGCAATAGTCAGGTTTTGGATGAGGAGATGCCGGACAATCTGTCTGAAGAAGACCAAAAAGATGAGAAGGCTATTGATGATCATCCTGAAATGTGGAAGGACCCAAGAGTTGAGAATATAGTAAGAGCCATTCGTAAAAATGAAAAGGCCAAAGACAAAAACGAAATAATAAAGGTCAATTATAAGGTTTTGATTGATCCTAAGACCAAGCTTATTGCTCCACTTGTGACACTTCTTGGAACAGCTGTTGTTGCGGTTTTTACTTATTTTGACAAAATGCCGGCCGGAAGATGGTTCGTTGTAGTGTGCGCAACGCTTGTTTTGTTTCTTTTGATAGGGTACATTCTTCAGAACATGGTTGAGAAGTTCGAAGAAGAGGCAGTTAGAAACTGGATAGGCAAAAGACTTGAACAAGAACGCCTAAAAGATGAGGAGAAGGCAAGGCAGGAAGCTGAGGAGTTTGTAGCTAAGGCAACTGCAGCGCCAAATGAAGAAGAGGATCTTTTTTTCTGAAATTATAATCTAGAAAGCTATATATTCTTTTGATATAATCGTGTGCTTTAAATACTTGAACATGGGAGGTAAGCTCTGCATGGATGAAGCAGCTAGAAACAAGTTATGGAAAGAATACGAAAATAATCAATCTTCAGAAATTAGAGAGAAATTGATACTGGAATATGCTCCGCTTGTCAAGCTTGTTGCGGGCAGACTTTCAATGTATCTTGGTTTTAATGTCGAATATGACGACCTTGTTGGCTATGGCATATTCGGTCTTATTGATGCTATCGACAAGTTCGATACACTCAAAGATGTCAAATTCGAAACCTATGCGTCTCTTCGTATTCGCGGGGCTATCCTTGACCAGATAAGGAAGATGGACTGGATTCCGCGTACTATTCGTGATCGCCAGAAGAAAATCGATATTGCCATCAAGGAAGTTGAGGCTGAGAGCGGTCATGTTGCAACTGATGCTGAAGTTGCAAAGAAGATGAATATAACCGAAGAAGAGTATATGAACTGGCAGAGCCAGATGAAGGTTACCGGAGTTATATCTCTTAATGAATTCATGGAACAGGGTTCGGATGTCCCTGAAGATCGTAATCATGGTGCCAGATTCGATAAGCCTGAAGAAGTTATAGAAAAGGCTGAGCTTAAAAAGATGCTTGCCGAAGCTTTAGAGCTTCTTACAGAAAAGGAGCGTAAGGTTATCCTTTTGTATTATTATGAGGAGCTGACATTAAAAGAAATCAGTAATGTTCTGGAGGTTTCGGAATCCAGAGTTTCCCAACTTCATACCCGTGCACTTCAGAAAATGCGTGGTAAGATGGGTAAATATATGGGAATTCTAACTGAGAGAGCATAGGAAACATTTGACTTGTTGATGTATGTATCTGATGATGTGTGACAATTTGATGGAGCGCGGATGAACGGCTATTTTCAACTTGTTATCGGTAGAGCCGGCACTGCTATCAGGGTTTATGGAGCTACGGATAATGACCCTGAAGTTACAACCGGAGAAATAACTGAATATCTGGACAGGAACAGAATTGGATATGACATTATTTCTGTTAACGAAGCTACCAAGAAGATGGGCGAACCTGTTTATTTTACTCAGAACAAGGCATCTTCTGTAAGAGAGCAATATGTTATGACGATTGCCGAAGACCAAATGTCGGTAGTTGTGCGATATTATCCCCCGTCTGAGAACGTCATGGGCGGTGAAAACGGACAACTTACTGACTCGAGGGAAGTAATAGGCGATCTGGTTCTCAAGAAGATTAGATACGGCATTGATAAGAATGAAATAGAAAGTTTTTTTGCCAAAAGAGAATATTGTAAGGATTATGTGATTGCAAGAGGTAAGCTTCCAAGAGACGGTAGCGATGCCCATATTGAATATAAATTCGGGACAAGCAAAAAACCAAAGCCACAGCTGAATTCTGACGGTTCTGTGGATTATCATAATCTTAATATTATTAATCATTGTAAAGAAGGTGATCTTCTGGCTGTCCTTACTCCTGCTGATATGGGAGATTACGGGACGAGTGTTTATGGTAATCAGGTAAAGCCAAAGTCTGTAAAGGTGATGAGTCTTCATTTCGGGCAGAATGTAGAGCTTTCGCAAGATAAGTTGTCTGCTTTTGCGAAGAAGGCGGGACATGTATCCTTGCAGGATGGCAAGGTGGTTGTATCAGATGTTTTGAATCTTAAGAATGTTGATGTTGCAACGGGGAATATTGATTATGACGGCAGCGTTTTGATTGCGGGCAATATTGCTTCAGGATTTAGTGTAAAAGCCGGCGGAAATATTGAGGTTAAGGGCACGATTGAAGGGGCTGTGCTTGAAGCCGGAGCAGATATAATAATGGAAAGAGGCATTAATGGGGCCGGCGGTGGTCTTATCAAAGCAGGCGGTAATATTGTCACTAAGTTTATAGAAAATGCGAAAATTGTTGCAGGTGGCAGTGTTAATTCCGAATCTATTCTACATTCCGATGTACAGGCCGGAACTGAGGTTAATGTAACAGGTAACAAAGGCTTTATAGTAGGCGGTCACGTAGTTGCCAAAGAAAGCGTAAGCGCCATAACTGTAGGCGGAGAGATGGGAACCTCCACCAGGATAGATGTTGGCGTAGATCCGCAGCTTAAAACGAAGATTCGCGATATGATGAAAGAAATTGGCGAATCGAATAAGAGCCTTTTGCAGATAAAACCTACTGTTGAAGGAATTGTAAAAAAACTTTCCGCAGGAGTTGTTCTGCCAGCTGACCAGGCTGCATATGCCAAAAAGCTTATGGCTATGAAGGCGCAGCTGGAAAATGATATAAATGAAAAATCACAGACGCTTACAGAGCTTCAGGAGAAGCTTTCTGATACGCATGATGCATATGTGAGCGTAAACGGTATATGTAATGCAGGATGTGTCATTACAATTGGGGAATTGTCAATGACGGTGAGCAAGGCTGTTAAGTTCAGCAAATTCGTGGAAAAAGAGGGCGAAGTCAGAGTTGCACCTCTTGACTGAAGTTGGGTTATGACCTTTGCTTATTATAAGTTTCTTTTGCAAAGGCAAGGAGGACTAAATGGGAATAGGCGTTATTATTTTACTGGTAGGCGGCGTCGCCGCAATTGTTCTTGGCTTTATCCTTCCTGTTGGAAATGATCTTGAGAAGGATGACAAAAAAGCTATGGAGTCTGCTGTCGCGCAGGCTGTTCATAAATCTATCGAAAATTCTCAGGACAAAATTCAGCGTGAAATAGATGATACGATTGAGGAATCTCTTATAAAAACAGAGAGAGGACTTGATCGTATTACCAATGAAAAAATGGGCGCTATAAGCGAATACGCGGATACCGTAATGAATGATATCCACAAAAATCATGACGAAATAATGTTTATGTACGACATGCTAAATGATAAGCATAAAAATCTTACATCTACAGTTTCAGAAGCTGTCAAGACAGAAGCCAAGACCCGTCAAACGCTTCAAGATGCCCAGATCACTGCAAAGCAGGCGAGAGAGGCTGCTACACAGGTTAGCATGATGGCGCACGGTATAAATCCGGGTTCTGCCAATATGGCTCCTCCTGATAGCAATTCTCCGGCAGGATTCTATGATGCTGCGACGCCACCTGTTTCTTTCCACAATGCAGCAGCTTCTAACTTTTTTGAAAATCTTGGTATTGACGGCTATGAGCTTGACGGAACGGTTAGCGGAATTCAGCAGGCAAGAGCTGCTACTGATAGATCGAATTCAGTGTTCGGAGATGTAAAAGCCGGTAAATCTTCTCCCGGTGTTGAGCAGGATATGTTTAACGGGATTGATACTCAAAGTTCAGGCTTTGCACCACTTGGAGCGACCCCGCATCTTTCGAGTGAGGATCTGGATCAGCAGTTTGCGAGAGTTTTTGGAACAAATACCAGGGAGGAAGACGATTACAGTGCTCTTACTGATGAAATGGAAGCGGTACGAGCTATAGCTGCATCTACGCAAGGGGCTGTGTCGGATAAGGTTATTCCCATTTCTGAGGCGCAGAGATCTACCAAGGAAGACGAAACAAGCGAACAGACAAGGCAGAATAATACAATAATGGAGATGCATGAAGCAGGTAAATCCAATATTGCTATTGCAAGAGAACTGGGACTTGGAGTTGGCGAAGTTGGACTTGTAATTGAACTTGCTCAAAAAAATAGAAAGAAGAGGCCTATATAAGAAGTAAGCAGAACCATTTATCTTGAGGCAGTTTGTTGAGGGGGATAGCATGAAGCTAAAACTATATTTAAGAGGAATTGGCGTTGGACTTTTGGTTGGCGCACTGGCTTTACTTATATTCGGAGGCGTAGATGCCGGAAAAAGTTCTGATTCAGCTTCTGACGGCTCTGTTTCTGTTCTTATAACGCCTGTGGAGAATACTGATGAAAACAAAGAAAACGAAGGCGCACTTTACGCTACTGCGTATCCTTTGGAGGCTACTGCCGATACGAAGGAAGACAGTGAAGTATCTGAAGAATCAAAAGAAGCAGATACGACTATCGACGAAGAACTCACTTCGACAAGTGACAGCATTTCAGAAAAAAGCGATAAAACTCAAGAGGCGATATCGCAAGCTCTTAGCAAATCAAGCGATGCTCAGAAAACTTCCGGCCAAGGCTCATCGGTTTCAGGGACGCAGAGTTCAAAAGTTGAAATCGAAGACGGCGAAGCCTATGCAGTAAATGATGATACTGATACAAGTGCTTCTTCATCTGCAAAAGCATCAACGGTTGCTAATTCTTCATCAACTTCTAAAAATACTACCACATCTACTGATAATACAAGTAAAGCAGATAATCAGGATACAAGCGGCTTACAAGCATCATCTACTTCTGATACTTTAAGTTCAACTGATCCTAATACAGATAATACCACTAATACCTCGGCATCTACGTCAGGAAAGTCAGTGCTTGTCACTATTCCCGGAGGAAGTGATTCCGCATCTGTATGCAAGGTTTTGCAAAAAGCCGGGGCTATAGATGATGCTGCTTCATTTGATGCATACCTTGTATCCAGAGGACTTGACCGCTATATAAGATCGGGGACTTACTACATTACCGAAGGCTCTTCTTATGAGGCTATAGCCAAACTTATAACAGGCAAGTAAAAGATATAAACAACTTAGACTTGGTAAGCAGGAAGTTTGAGTAAGTAACTAAAACTTCCTGCTATTTGTGTGTCAAAACTTAAAGATCAAAACTTAAAGATCAAAACTTAAAAATAGAAAAAACACTTGCATTAGTTAATGTTTGTATGTTATTCTAGTAGGGCTGTGGAGATTTGAGGGGATATTTATGCCCGCTTTTCCACTACTACAAATCAATCACGTATATCTGTACGGCTTTCGGGTGCTGCACTGCAGTTGGAGGCTGACTCTTCCCGGTGTTAACGCCGCCGGGGCTCTAAGAGAATAGATATACGGAAGAATAACCAAATGGAGGTAATATCATGAGCGTTGTTACAATGAAACAGTTACTTGAAGCAGGTGTACATTTTGGACACCAGACAAGAAGATGGAACCCTAAAATGGCTCCTTACATCTTCACAGAAAGAAATAATATTCACATCATCGATCTTCAGAAGTCTGTAGGCAAGGTTGATGAGGCATATAAGGCTATCTTCGAGATCGCTGAGCAGGGCGGAACAGTTCTTTTTGTTGGAACTAAGAAGCAGGCTCAGGATGCTGTTAAGGAAGAGGCTCTTCGTTGCGGAATGTACTATGTTAACGAGAGATGGCTTGGCGGTATGCTTACAAACTTCACAACAATCCAGTCCAGAATTCAGCGCATGAAAGATATCGAGAGAATGCAGGCTGATGGAACGTTCGACCTTCTTCCCAAGAAGGAAGTTGCCGGTCTCAAGAAAGAGCTTGATAAGCTTCAGAGAAATATCGGCGGTATCCGTGATATGAAGAGAATACCTGATGCTATCTTCGTAGTAGATCCTAAGAAGGAACACATCTGCATCCAGGAAGCTCACGCACTTGGAATCACACTTGTTGGTATCTGCGATACAAACTGTGATCCTGAAGAACTTGATTATATCATTCCTGGTAACGATGATGCTATTCGTGCAGTTAAACTTCTTGTTGGTAAGATGGCAGATGCTGTTATCGAAGCAAAGCAGGGAGCTGAGAATGAAGTTCCTGTTGCAGAAGAAGCAGAAGAAGTACAGGACGCTGAATAATTTTTCATTATCTGATAGAAGGAGAATAAAACAATGGCAGCTATTACAGCAGCAATGGTAAAAGAATTACGTGAATCTACAGGTGCAGGAATGATGGAGTGCAAAAAGGCTCTTTCTGCTTCTGATGGAGATATGGATGCAGCAGTTGAATTCCTTAGAAAGAACGGTCAGGCCAAGGCTGAAAAGAAAGCAAACCGTATCGCAGCTGAGGGTCTTACAGCAGTAGCTGTAAAGGATGATAAGACTGCAGCAGTTGTAGAAGTTAACTCTGAGACAGACTTCGTTGCTAAGAACGAGAAGTTCCAGGCATTCGTTAATGCAGTGGCAACTCAGGCAGTTAATTCTGATTCTAAGGATCTTGATTCTTTCATGAATGAGTCATGGAATGAAGATTCTTCAAAGACTGTTAAGGAAGCTCTTGTTGAGATTACAGCAGTTATTTCTGAGAAACTTGACATTCGTCGTTTTGAGAAGCTTACATCCTCTGATGGTATCGTAGTACCATATGTACACGGTGGTGGACGTATTTCTGTTCTTGTTGAAGCTAAGACAGATGTTGTTAATGATGCAATCAAGGAAGCACTTCACAATGTAGCTATGCAGGTTGCAGCTCTTAATCCTAAGTATGTTGCTATGGATGATGTTCCTGCAGAATACAAAGAGCATGAGAAAGAAATTCTCCTTGCTCAGGCTACAAAGGAAAATGAGGAACTTCCTGAAGAGAAGAGAAAGCCTCAGCAGATTCTTGAGAAGATGCTTATTGGCCGTCTTAACAAAGAGCTTAAAGAGATCTGCCTTAACGAGCAGGTATTCGTAAAGGCTGAAGACGGAAAGCAGACTGTAGCTCAGTATATTGCTCAGGTTGCAAAGGCAAATGGTGCTGACCTTTCTATCAAGAGCTTCGTTCGTTTTGAAACAGGCGAAGGTATTGAGAAGAAGCAGGAGAACTTTGCAGAAGAAGTTATGGCTCAGGCTGGACTTAAATAATCAATACTTTGTTTATCATGGCTCCGGTTAAAACCGGAGCCTTTTTTGGAATTATGAGAAGAGGTTTGAGTTAGATATTTATTGGATTCTTGATTGCTCAAAAATCAATAATGAGTTAAAATAATAATTGCGTCGGCTATTTATTCTTTCACAATTACTGACAGCATGGTATCGAAATGAGGGTTAGAAATGGCACAGCCAGTTTCTATTAAGGGGACAAAATCGGGTATTATTCTAGTGCTCGATGAGGGAGTTCCTTTTATTCAGCTTATAGACATAATTGAACAAAAATTCGCAGAAGCATCGGCCTTTTTGGGAAATTCAAGCATGGGGCTTGTTGTTAGAGGGAGAAAACTTTCTGAATCGGAAGAAGGACAGGTTCTTGATATTATATCAAGAACTACAAAACTTAATATTGTCTGCATTATAGATGAAGATCATCCCCTTGATGCAGCTTTTTCAAAGATGGTATCAGCAAGTAATTCTTTTAACAATTCTGCCAAAGAACAGCTTATGCCGCAAGCCATAAAGCCAGAGCTATCCGGAGAAGAGAGGCAACAACTATTGGATCAGGCATATAACGAAGCTTACCAAGCAGCTTTTGAACAGATTGGTGATGCTAATGCAAGAATTCATGTTGGTAATATTCGTTCCGGACAGGAGATAATATCTCAACATTCTATAATCGTATTTGGAGATGTTAATCCGGGTGGAAGTATTGTATCTGCAGGATGTATTTTTGTATTTGGAGCTTTAAGAGGAAATGCGTTTGCGGGGGCAACAGGAGATCAGAATGCATTTGTTGTTGCTACGGAATTCAAACCTCTTCAGGTGAGAATTGCAGATGCAATTGCTGTTTCCGAAGAGAAGGATGCAATTAAATCAAAGGGTTTTCTAAAAAGAAAATCCAATAAAAACTCTGTTTCGGGTCCCGAAGTTGCTTATACCTATCAAGGAGCAATTGCAAGATCGGAGTTTGATAACAAATATCTTAGAAGTAATCAGTTTTTTAAATGAGTTAATAAAATCGAAAGATTTTAATAAATTATATTCTTTGGAGGAAGGCTACAATGGGAGAAGTTATAGTTGTTACATCTGGTAAGGGAGGCGTAGGTAAGACTACTACTACTGCCAATCTCGGAACCGGTCTTTCACTGCTTAACAAGAAAGTAGTATTGGTAGATACGGATATAGGTCTTCGTAACCTTGACGTTGTACTTGGACTTGAGAATCGTATTGTATATAACCTTGTTGACGTAGTCGAAGGCAATTGCAAACTTGCACAGGCTCTTATTAAGAACAAGGATAATGCAAATCTGTATCTTATTGCAGCAGCACAGCAGAGAGATAAAAATGCAGTCAATGAAGAACAGATGAAAAAGCTCACATCAGAACTCAAAGAACAGTTTGACTATGTAATTATAGACTGTCCGGCTGGAATTGAGCAGGGCTTTAAAAATGCCATAGCTGGTGCCAACAAGGCTGTTGTTGTTACAACTCCTGAAGTGTCGGCTGTGCGTGATGCTGACCGTATAATTGGTCTTCTTGAAGCCAATGAAATGAAGGATTCACAGCTTATTGTTAACAGACTTAGACCGGATATGGTTAAGCGTGGTGACATGATGAGTGCAGATGATGTTGTAGAGGTGCTTGCTGTCAATCTGCTTGGGATCGTGCCGGATGATGAGGATGTAGTTGTTGCAACGAACAGAGGTATACCTCTTGCAGGTAATGGGAAGTCACTTGCAGGACAGGCATATATGAATATCTGCAGACGTTTGAGCGGAGAACAGGTTCCTTTCCTTGATCTTGAGACCAAAAGAGGATTCTTCAGCAAATTGTTTAGCAAATAATAGCTACCAGGTGGAAGGGGAGACTTAAAATGAAACTGTCAGATTTGTTCAAGAAAAAGAGTTCAGGTGATGTTGCCAAAGACAGACTTAAGATGGTTCTTGTCTCGGATCGTGCCAACTGCTCACCTGAAATAATGGAACGTATCAAGAGTGATATTCTTGAAGTTCTTTCTAAATATGCAGAGGTTGATAAGGATCAGCTTGATATACATATTACTCAGATGGAGACAGATGAGAGTGGTACTAATTCTGTTCCTGCCTTGTATGCAAATATTCCGATAAGGAATATTCATCATACACCTAATTAATTAGATTTCTATTTTTATAAAAGAGGCATACAGGCCAAGAGCATGGAGTGAATAATCAAATACTCACTTCAAGGTTTGTGTTGCGAGTTTCGCAAACCATATCCATTAGCCGCTTTTTTTCTCGCAACATGAGGATGATTATGACTGGACTATCTACAGAACAAGCGCAGGATAGATATATTCGTGGTTATGGTAACACTCAGATTGATAATGCTCAAAAATCCACGAAAGATATCTTAAAAGAGAATATTTTTACATACTTTAATCTAATCTTTACGGTGCTGGCGATTTTGCTTATAATCGCCGGCTCGTTTAGGTCGCTTACTTTTCTCCCTGTTGTTATCGCTAATACGTTTATAGGTATTTTTCAGGAACTTAAAGCCAAAAAAGTTCTGGATAAGCTCTCTGTTCTGAATACTCCGACATGTCAGGTAATAAGGGATAATAAGGAGATAACGGTACCCGTCCAGAATCTTGTTATTGATGATGTAATTGTTCTCAGAAGTGGAAACCAGATTCCGGCAGATGCTATTGTATTATCGGGTGAAGTTAATGTAAATGAGGCTTTGCTCACAGGTGAGGCTGACGAAATCAACAAGCAGGTTGATAGTGAGCTTATGAGCGGAAGTTTTGTTGTTAACGGCCTTTGCTATGCTCGTCTTATACGTGTCGGTGAGAAATCCTATATCTCGCAGCTTACTCTTAAAGCCAAAGAAATGGGAGGTGGCGAGCAGTCTGAGATGATTAAGTCCATAAACAGGATAGTCATCTTCTCCGGTATCGCTATTATTCCTGTTGGTGTTACGCTGTTATGGCAAAGCCTTGCTCTTGGTAATAGCTTTGCTGATAGTATTACATCTATGGTTGCCGCTGTTATTGGTATGATACCTGAAGGCATGTATCTTCTTGTGAGCATTGCTCTTGCCATGAGTGCTGTGAGACTTGGAATGAACCAGGTAATGCTGCATGATATGAAGAGTACGGAAACTCTTGCCAGAGTTGATGTATTATGTGTTGATAAGACAGGCACTATTACCGACAATTCAATGCTGGTATGTGATATTATCCCTGCTGAAGGTAGAAGCGAAGAAGATAAGACAGCTGACCGTATTCGCATGTCGGAATATATAGAGGCGCTTCCGGATGACAATATGACGATGAGAGCCCTTTCTGATTATTTTCCTTCAATGGGAGAAAGAGGATGCATATCTACACTTCCGTTTTCATCTATAAGGAAGTATTCCGGAGTACAGTTTGATGACAAGACTTATTTGCTTGGGGCTCCTGATATTATCCTTCATAAAGATTATGATAATTATAAGAATTTAGTTAACAGTTATGCAAGCAAAGGACTTAGAGTTATAGTCTTTGCAGAATATTATAATAATGAGTCATCAGTGCCGGTGCCGGAAGATGGAACGGACGGCGGTGCAGTGACCCCTATTATGTTCATTTTGCTTCAAAATCCTTTAAGAGAGAATGCTGCAACTACATTTGCGTATTTTAAAAAGCAAGGCGTTGACGTTAAGGTTATATCCGGAGATAATCCTGTTACTGTTTCTGAAGTTGCAAGACAAGCAGGAATTGATGGCGCAGAAAAATATGTGGATGCCAGAGTTTTAAATGACGAAAAACTTATCGAGGCGGCTGATAAGTATACTGTATTTGGAAGAGTAGCACCTGAACAAAAGCAGAAGCTTGTTAAGGCTCTTCAAAAATCCGGACATAAAGTTGCTATGACAGGTGATGGTGTAAATGACATACTTGCTATGAAAGATGCAGACTGTTCGATAGCTATGGCGGCAGGATCTGAAGCTGCTATGCAAGCAGCCCAGGTAGTACTTCTTGATTCTGATTTTTCGCATATGCAGCAGATTGTGTCAGAAGGAAGAAGAGATATCAATAATATTACCCGATCGGCTACTTTGTTTCTTGTAAAAAATATCTTTTCTCTTCTATTGTCGATTTTTTCTATTGTGAGTCTGATGACATATCCTCTTCAGGCGTCACAGGTTACTTTTATAAGTATGTTTAATATAGGTATTCCGGCCTTTTTCTTCGCGCTGGAAGGTAATACAAAAAAAAGTAGTAGCTCATTTATGATTCATGTCTTTATGAAGGCGCTTCCGGCTGCTATTACCGACTTTTTGGCTATTGCTGCACTTGTTGTATTTGGAGAAACATTTGGGGTTTCGACTGAAGATATTTCTGTTGCAGCTACATTTGTAATGACAATTGTAGGCTTTATGATACTTATTCGTATAAGTTCACCTATGAATAAATTCCGCATAAGAGTTATTATTGGATGTATTATAGGCATGATATTTGCTGCAATTGTGTTTAGTGATCTGTTTGCGATTACATATGTCTCAAAAGAGTGTATAATGTTGTTTGTATTGTTTGTAATTGCTACGGAGCCATGCATGCGTTATCTTACAATGCTTTGTGAATTGATTGAATGCAAATATAAAAATAGGAAAAGGAAGTCAAAATAATGTCTGAAGAAAAGAAATATGATTCATTAAAACTTGAGAATCAGCTGTGTTTCCCACTATATGCCTGTTCGAAAGAAATAGTAAGGTCTTATAAGCCTTTCTTGGACAAGATTGATTTGACTTATACACAATATATTACGATGATGGTTCTTTGGGAAAAGAAAAAAGTCAACGTAAAAACTCTCGGTGAATACCTTTTTCTCGATTCCGGAACGCTTACTCCGGTACTTAAGAAGCTGGAGTCAAAGGGCTTTATAAAAAGGGAACGAAACGCTTCTGATGAACGTAATTTGGAAGTTACTATCACAAGCGCCGGTGAAAAGCTTAAGGATGATGCCCTTTCTATACCGGAAAATATAGGTTCTTGTGTAAGACTTACACAAGAAGAAGCCAAGACATTATATAAGCTTCTCTATAAAGTTATCGGGAATGTAAGAAACGAATGATGATATAAAGATTTAAATTTTATTAAAAGATTAATTTTCCTTTATTCAAATACATGCAATGTTGTGCTATACTGTTTAAAAGTTTTTGCATTAAGACTTCTATTTTTTCTTGCAAGCTTGCATGGGAGATATAGGGTTTATTTTAGTTTGAAAGGTTTTAGCCACAGGGGATGGCAGGTAGTATTTATGAAATTTAATCGCGTTGATGATACACGTGTAGAGTGCATTATTTCAGAGGAGGACTTGGAAGAGTACGGTATAGAACTTCAAGATCTTCTTACTAAGAAAAAAGAAGCTATGGATTTCCTTCGTCAGATTATAGAAAAAGCTGAAGAAGAAGTCGATTACAAGCCGATGGATGGTGTGATAATGCCTATGCAGGTTACAGTTACATCCGATAAAACTATTTCTATTACTCTTAGCGAGGATCCCGATGGAACTATTCAGGAACTTCTTGAGAAAATCACTAAAGATGCAGGAATTCATTTCCCGAGGAATTTTCTTGAGGAGATTGGCGATGCTCCGGAACAAGAGAGAGTCGAGAGAATCAATCAATATCTCCAGCATTTGCACGATGTTGAGGATGAGAAGAGTGACATTTTAGATAAGGGTTATCCTATTAGGTTAAATAAAAAAGATTCCGGCAAGCGTCTTTCCAAGATTGGTGAGAATAGAAGACGTAAGGCTTTTGCTCTTGGAAGATTGGAATCAACAGGATTTGTCTTTTCATTTACGAATATGTCTGATATTATCAAGTTCTCACAGATAATTAAAGGCAGAATCAAAATGAAAACAAGTCTTTATAAGAATTCCAGAGAGAATATCTATTATCTGCATTTTGCAAAGGGTACTGATAATGTAGAACACTTTGCATCTGTATTTACTATGGTATATGAATTTGGTAATTTCGTTACAAGTAACCCGATTTATATTGCCAATATGGAAGAGAACTATGATGTTATTATAAAGTCTAAGGCGGTTGATACACTAAGGAGCTTTAAGGCTTGATCGATGATAAATTCGGATGGTGATATTGTATGAGTCATAAGGATGAGAGCGAGAAAGTCAGACTTAATAAGTATATTGCGCAGTGTGGGATTTGCTCTCGTAGAGATGCCGATAAGATAATTGGTGAGGGCCGAGTATCAATAAATGGAGAATTGGCCAAGGCAGGTTCAAAGGTTAACCCGGGAGATGTTGTCAAGGTTGATGGAAAGCGCATAAAGCTTGTTACGCAAACTAAAGTTTATGCATATTATAAGCCGGAGGGAGTTGTTTGCACTTTGCGTGATGCACATGCAAAGCGTATAGTTGCGAATGAAGTAAAAACTCCGGTGAAGGTTAACTACGCAGGACGATTGGATGCTAATTCAAGCGGACTGCTTATTTTATCTAATGATGGAGAACTCATCAACAAAATGATGAAGTCTTCTAATAATCATGAAAAAGAATATGTTGTAAGAGTTGACAAGGAAGTTACAGGCGCATTCCTTAGGCAGATGTCAGGCGGTGTATATCTAGAGGAACTTGACACCACAACCAAGAGATGCAAAGTTGTTAAAACTGGTAGAAACTCTTTCAGAATTATTCTTACGCAGGGTCTTAACAGGCAGATAAGACGCATGTGCAAGGCACTTGGATATAATGTCAGAGAGCTAATGCGCATTAGGGTTTTGAATATTGAACTTGGTGATATGAAGCCCGGAGAAGTTAGGGAAGTTACCGGCAGTGAATTGCATAAACTCTATTCAAAGTGTGGTATTAGAAGAGAAATATAACAGCTTCAATTGGCGAGAAGTGCTTTTAAACTGTCTGCACCTTCATAACAGCAAAGGGGTGACGCCAGCTTGGCAAGTGCGAAGTTTTAGGAAGATATTAAAAAGAATTATTAAAGAGAATCATTAAAGAGAATTATTAAAGAGAATTATTAAAGAGAATTATTAAAGAGAATTATTAAAGAGAGGATTTTTCGTTGGGAGATAATTTAATACAAGAATACAAGGATTTATGCGATACAATAAAGTATCACATGGATCGTTATTATAATCAGGATGCTCCGGAAATAAGCGATTATGAGTATGATCAGCTTATGCTTCAGCTTAAAGCTGTAGAAAAAGAGCATCCTGAGTTTGTATCCGATGATTCGCCTACAAGGATTATTGGTGGTTCTGTCAAAAGGACAGCAGGAATAACAGTAGAGCATGATGTGCCAATGCTCTCTATTCAGGATGTCTTTTCCAAAGAGGAAGTACTCGAGTGGGTGCATGAGGTTAGACAAATGCATCCGGATGTTCGTTTTTGTGTAGAACACAAAATTGATGGACTCTCTATGAGCATTCGTTACGAAAATGGGAAGCTTGCCCTTGCTGAGACGAGGGGGGACGGTCTTATTGGAGAAGATGTAACATCAAATGCTCTTGTGATTCCTGATGTTGTTAGAAGCATATCTTCTGAATTTAGTTCGCTTGAGGTTCGCGGAGAAGTTTATATGAGTCACGAGGATTTCGACAAAACCAATAGGCTTGCAGAAGCTTTGGGCAAAAAAACTTTTGCCAATCCTAGAAACTGTGCCGCTGGTACCCTAAGACAGCTTGATAGTAATATGGTAAAAGAACGTGGGCTTTCGATGTTTATTTTTAATATACAAAGGTCAAACCCACAGATTCTGTCACATTCAGAAGGCCTTGAGAAAATGAAATCGCTCAAGATGTCTGTTGTTCCTTCGAAGCTTTGCATTACAGATGATGAAATCCTTAATCAGATTGATGAGATTGGAGATTCAAGGGGAATACTTCCGTATGATATTGATGGTGCTGTAATTAAGATTGATCAGATAGCCTATAGAGATGACTTCCCCGCAGGATCCAAGTATTCAAGCGGGCATATAGCTTATAAATATCCGCCTGAGGAAAAGGAAGCTGTGATTAAGGACATAGAACTTTCTGTAGGAATGACAGGACGAGTTAATCCTACAGCTGTTTTTAGCGAGGTAAAGCTCTGCGGGACAAGTGTATCAAGAGCAACACTTCATAATCAGGATTTTATTGATAATCTTGGAATTGGGATAGGCAGAACAGTTATTGTCTACAAATCAGGTGAGATTATTCCCAAGATTAGAAGTGTTGTTGCATCCAAAAATCCTGCTGATTCTGTAACATATAAGATCCCGGCTATCTGCCCTGTATGTGGTGGTAAAGTTGTAAGAATGCCTGATACAGCAGATATGATATGTACAAATGATGATTGCCCTGCCAAGCTTGAAAGGCGTATTATCAATTTTGTAGGGCGCGATGCTATGGATATAAAAGGTTTTGGTGAAGAGTATATCAGAACATTGATTGAAAATGGTTATCTTCATGATATAGCTGATATATATATTCTTAAGAATTATAGAACTGAACTTATAGAAAAAGGTCTTATTGGTAAAGAAAAGGGTACCGATAACGTACTTGGCGCTATAGAAAGTTCAAAGTCAAATGAGCCGGCAAGGCTTCTTACAGGTCTTTCTATACCGAATGTGGGGAAGACATCATCAAAGACAATAATGAAAGCCTTTGGAAGCATTGATGATCTTATGCATGCAAGAATTGATCAGCTAATAGAAGTGCAGGATGTAGGAGAGACCACAGCTCTTTGCATACATGATTTTTTTCATAAAGAGTCTAATATAAAACTTATTAACAGGTTAAAAGAATATGGGCTTACCTTTGCTTCTGAAGTTGTAGAAACGTCCAATGAACTTACAGGTCAGACCTATGTAATAACAGGAAGTCTTGAGAGGTTTGCAAACCGTGACGCCATGGTTACATTCATAGAAAATCATGGTGGGAGCGTATCGGGAAGTGTATCTAAGAAGACCTTTGCACTAATCAATAATGATATTGCTTCTAATTCAGGTAAAAATAAAAAAGCAAAAGAACTTGGAATTCCGATTATCACAGAAGAAGAATTTCTTTCGAAAATTCAGAGCTAATAATTTATGCGTAAGATTTTTATGTATTTAGAATGGAGATTCAATTATGCCTATAAAGATTCAGAATAATCTTCCTGCCAGAGAGCAGCTTGAGAAAGAAAACATATTCGTTGTAGATGAAGACAGAGCTATGCATCAGGATATTAGACCTCTGTCCATATGTATTCTTAATCTTATGCCACTCAAGGAAGATACTGAATTGCAGCTACTAAGAGCTCTTTCTAACACGCCCTTGCAGATTGACGTGACCTTTATGAGGGTTAGTTCTCATGAAGCAGGGCACACATCCTTGACTCATCTCAACAGTTTTTATAATACTTTTGATGAGCTTAAAAATAACCATTATGATGGCATGATAATTACAGGCGCACCTGTCGAGAAGATGGGATTTGAGGAAGTTGATTATTGGAACGAACTTTGCAAAATTTTTGAGTGGACCAAAAAAAATGTGACATCCACTTTTCATATTTGTTGGGGAGCTCAGGCTGCTTGCTATTATCATTTTGGTCTTCAAAAAGTTTCTTTGCCGCAAAAACTCTTCGGAATATATGCTCATAAGGTGCTTAACAGGAAGGTACCTCTTATAAGAGGCTTTGATGATGTATTCTACATTCCACACAGTAGATATACTACGGTGCCTATTGAGGATATACATAAATGCAATAAGCTTATTGTTCTTGCTCAGTCCTATGAAGCCGGTGCAATGCTTTGTATGACCAAAGATGGAAAACAGATATTCAGTTTCGGACATGCTGAATATGACCGCATGACTTTGGATAACGAATACAGAAGGGACATAGGTAAGGGGCTTGGAACTCCTATGCCTCGTAATTATTATCCTGACGATAACCCTGCGAATAAACCTAGGCTTACGTGGAGAGCTCATTGTAATCTTCTGTATTCAAACTGGCTAAATTACTACGTATATCAGAATACGCCATATAACTGGGGACAGATTCTGGATGCAGAGAATATGGCCAAGGCATCTAGGGCTCTTACCGATAAGGCTTAAAGCTTTCATTAAAACGTATGTATACATCTCATATTGGAAGCGGCGTGCAATATTACTTACAATCTCAAACTTCGCACATAGCAAAATCCGAACAATTTAACTGAATTTTCTATTTGGCAAAACACCGAAAAGTCTGAACTTTTAGCAGTATTTTTCTCTGTCAAAAATAGCACAAAAAGAGGCGCAAGCCCAGCCTGTATGGTATAATAGAATTGCTAAAACCACTAACCATTCAGGAGGCTTGCACCATGAATAGTATAGCGCATGATTACGAGAATTCCAAGTACATTTCCGAAAGAATCTTCAGATTTTTCAAAGTTTGCGGACTCTCAGAGATTCTGCAGAAGAGCAATGCATACAAAGAAAAGGGTATTTCTTTAATTGATATAGGAACATCAACTGTTGATGGTGTGCCTAATTTCGGATTATGCGATTTTAAAGAAAGTATTGGCTGCAATTGTTCGCCTAAAATTAATTTTGTAAAGGAGATAGTATAATGATAAATGTCGGAATAATTGGCTGCGGTGTAATCGGCGGAGTTATGAAAAAATGGATTGAAAACCATAACCCCGATTGTAAAATTTTAGTGTCTGACCCGCCTAAAGGCTATAATGACGACCTTTCAAAGTCTGATATTATTTTCATAAGTATTCATATTCCGACTGAAGACAATCACACTCAAGATTTAACGCTTTTGAAATCACTAATAAAAGGGTGTCCTGACGTTCCTATCTTTATTAGAACAACATTGCTCCCCGGTACTTGTGATAAACTTTCAGAAGAATTAAATAAAAAAATTCATTTCATGCCTGAATTTTTAACGGAAAGAACTGCTTATGAGGATTTTTGTATTCAATCTATGATTTATACCGGATGTGAAAATCTAATGAAACAGATTTTTATTGGTAAAAAATATATGACGATGTCTAATTTAGAGGCAGAGATTACAAAGTATTCTCATAATGTATTCGGAGCAGTTAAAGTTACTTATTTTAATGGAATTTATGAGATTGCCCAAAAATACGGATGTGATTTTGAAAAAATAAGAAAAGGAACATTGCTATCAGGGTATATAAATGAACCGCATACGTTTGTACCCGGGCCTGACGGAAAAACAGGG
>ERZ842401.1557-NODE-1557-length-32486-cov-4.489747_pt1 | contig 32486 bp, 33 predicted proteins | sample MGYA00521270_ERZ842401 | MGnify/ENA primary metagenome ERZ842401 (study PRJEB31892, sample SAMEA3878208) | bioreactor metagenome | biome: Moose rumen | place: Sweden | collected 2011-10 | study: EMG produced TPA metagenomics assembly of the PRJEB12797 data set...
CCTATTTTGCCGACATCGTGCAGAAGCCCTGCAAGGTAAATGTCACGGCACTCGCCGTCGGTCTTGCCGTACACCTCGGCTATCATTTCCGAATATTCCGCTACACGCCTTGAATGACCGTGAGTGTATTTGTCCTTTGCATCTATTGCCGACGCAAGTGCCGAAGCCGACTGCATCACCATGCGATGCATATTCTTCTGCTCCTGAACAAGCAGTTCCTTTTCTCTTTCGTGTGCGGCATTAAGCTCCTGCCCGTTCCTGATTATCTCAACTACACAGAGTGCTGCGGTCATCGCAACAATAGCTATGTTTGTCAGTGACAGCCCGTACATAAAGAACTGCATGACCGCCGCAATTATCGGGCAGACCGTGAATACTGCAAGCGTATAAAACATCAGCCTGCTTATTTTCTTTCTGAAATGTAGGATAACGGAGAACTCTATCACCCATACGCAAAAGGGTATTATGTATGAGATAATGTATGCGCTTGATCTCTGATAGCGGTTGCTTTCATCAAAGGTGTAGTAAAGCCCCGTAAACTGCGATATTATCAAAAGTATCACACCGACAGCGAGTATTACCTCATTTATCCTCAGCCGCATAGGTATCTTTCCTATCTCCTCGGTATTCTGGCACATATCGCTGAGATACCAGTTAGAGGAGTGCTGAATGACAAGCAAAAAAAAGAACACAAGAAAATTGCATACCCTTACCATATAAAATCCCGTAGTGCTTTCATCGCCACGATATATGTAAGCAAAACGGTCTGCGATCATCATTAAGGCGGCACTTGTTCCCATTACAAGCAAAGATAGCTTTTTTCTCTTTGAGGAATATGAAAAAGCGCCAAAAACCGTGACAGCAATACATATCCCTGCCATTACAAGCATCAGATTTAACTGATGCATTCTTAGAAATTCCATGACATACCCCTTTGCCTGGAAGGCTGTTATTTCAGTATTATGCCAAGCATAGTCAGATCGTCAAACTGCTCCGCTTCGCCCGCAAACTCATCGACGGCAGACTTGACATTTTCAAGAAGCACCTTCGGGTCGGCGGTCTTGCTATTGTTCAATGCTGTAAGCAATCTGTCCGTGCCAAAGAGTTCGTTTTTTGCATTAGTAGCCTCCGCAACACCATCGGTATATAGGAACAGCACATCGCCCTTTTCAAGAGTAAGCTTGTAATCCTTATATTTCATGCCGTCCATACCGCCGACAACAAAACCGTGCTTGTCCTTGAAAAGCTCGAAATCACCGTCTGTTTTTTTGATGATCGGGTATTCATGTCCTGCATTGGCGGCGGTTATCCTGCCGGTGGATATTTCGAGAATGCCAAACCAAACGGTCACGAACATTTCCTGCTCATTGTTCTTACATATTTGTGCATTGGTCTGCTCAAGTACCTTTGAAGGGCTGTTGCCTGTCATAGCATAATTCTTCAATAAGATCTTAGACGCCATCATAAACAGAGCCGCAGGAACCCCCTTACCGGAAACGTCTGCCATCACAAGCCCGAGGTGATCGTCATCAATAAGGAAGAAGTCATAAAAATCTCCGCCGACCTCCTTTGCGGGGGTCATGGAAGCGTAAATATCAAACTCTGTGCGCTCGGGAAAGGGCGGAAAGATATTCGGCAGCATTGATGCCTGTATCTTTTTAGCAAGCTCAAGCTCTGTACCGATGCGCTCCTTTTCCTTTGTTACCCTGATCAGATTATTACCGTACTCGTATAAAGAGCTTTCCATGTCTGCCATTGTTTTGGCAAGGTGCTCTATCTCGTCACCCGTATGTATATCGAGGTCAGCAAAATGGGTAGTTTTCCCCGATCGGTCTTCTGCAAAATCGTTCGATGCCCGTGCTATCATATTTATGGGCTCTACGAGACTTTTCCTGATATGTCTTGTTTGCAGCCACGCAATGAGTGCAGTAACAAGCACAAGCACAACAGTAAGCCCGAGGGAGAATTCCGCCATGCCCTCAAGGATATTTTCAAGAGCTATATCCGCCAGCATGAACGAAACTATCTCGCCGTTATCTCTTATCGGAACACCAACAGTACACAGCAGACCATAATTCTTTGTCCAGCCGATGTCATAAAGCACTTCGTCATCGTCTTTTGTGGAAAGAAACCGAAGCATTTCCTCCCTGTTGACAGCTTCCCAGTCGCCCGGCATCAGCCTGTCGGGCGGTTCTTCGGGATCGACGATATATACCATCGCACTTGTATCCTCGTCATACATAGCCACATATATATCCGAAATATCGTTCTGAGTATGGAAGCTGAGAGTGCCCTCAAGCATATTCACAAGCACATCGTAGCTGCCGCCTTTGGTGGTAGTGTCCACCTCTGAAAAAAGCGCCCTATACTCATCGGTACCCACCTTCCGGCGTTCTTCCTCTGTCAGCCCCCGATAGACCTCCATGACCTGCCTTGCATAAGACGCTGAATCCGTGCTGTGCTTGACCGACATTCTCACCTGCTTTACAGTTGTGCCGGTGGTCTTGATATATTGCCTTGTGAGATTTACCGCATAGAATGACAGCGCCACTATCTGTACTACCAGACCGAAAAGAATACAGCTTTGAATAGTCGAGCGCACCGTCTTTGCCGAAAGTGAAGCATTTTTCTTTTTTCTTCTCATAACGGTGCAAGCTCCTTTACAAGCGTAAGTATATTCTTTCCTTCACGGTATTCATATATCACATCGTCCATGCTCTTTTTGACCATGAATATCCCAAGCCCGCCAACACCTCTGTCCTCTGCGGCAAGAGTAGTATCGGGGTCGGGCTTTGCCAGCGGATCGTATGGAATGCCGCTGTCCTCAAAGGTTATGACAGCCCTGCCACCCGAAATATCTACTGAAATAACAGCCATGCCTGTCTCGGGAGCATAGGCATAGTGGGCGATATTAACGAATATCTCCTCGACAGCCAGCTCTATCTGCATTTGCGTTTTCATCGGGCAGTCAGCCGCTTCGAGCTGTTCGTCTATGAAAGCTATAACTGTATCAAGGTTTTCAACTGTTGCTTTTATTTCCAAAGTAGGCATAAGCATCTCCCGACTTTAAAACTTCTTTTTTACAACAATATCCACCTTGCCGTTCAGCACCCCGACAATAACATCATCGGCAAGATTTGCGATTATCGACTTTTCAAGCTCGTCCCATGCTTCGGCTTTATTCTGCATTTCTTCTTCCGAATCGAAGGCGTTTTTGTAGCTCATAAGCGACCATGCCATATTATCCGAGATGGGGTTGATGTTTGTCGCTCCCATCATGAAAAAGCGGTACGGATCTTCTTTGGCAAGCTTCGCTCTGTCTGACATAAGTATCTCTACGGCATTGACTATCTTGCCTATTATACCCACAGCCGCCGCATTCTTTCCGCTTTTGGAAACGCTGAGTATTTTGTCTCTGTCAGACGCACTCATATCATAAGGCGTTACCGACAAATGCAGCTCATAGCTGCTGCCCTCGTTCTCTATCCAGAATTTGCCCTTTCCGTAGATAAGCAGCTGCGGAAGCATACATATCATTTCCTCAGCAAGCAAACGCAGGCGCAGGGCTTTTTTGTTGTCAAGTCCTGTATATTCTGCGACCTTTTCGGCTTCGGCGGGAATGGCACGGTAGTCACTCGAAAGTCTGTCAAGCTCGTATATATCCGATCTCATAGCATAACCTCCTGCTTACTTTATGGTCAGTATATCCGTAAAGCCCGTGACTTCGAATATCTCCATGATGTCCTCGCTGCAATTCGTGACACACATCTCGCCCTGCTTGTTCATGATCTTCTGAGCCGACAGCAGCACACGAAGTCCTGCCGAGGAGATATACTCCACCGTTGCAAAGTTGAATACCAGCTTTGCAACGCCATCAATGCTGTCCTTGATCTCGGTTTCAAGCTGAGGAGAGGTAGTTGTGTCAACTCTGCCCTCGATAGCTATAACAAGCTCTGTTCCTTTTTTTGTTTTTGTAACTGTCATGGTAAATTCCTCCTGATTGTTGATTTGCTTTCGAGTTATTGATTTATACATATATTATACACTATCTCCTTTATAAAGTCAATCGAAAATGCTTTAACTTTCCTCAAAATTTCTAAAAAGCAGTCTAAAACCGCCTATTTACGCAGTTTTACAAAACATAGATAATTTCATCTTTTGAGAGCGTTAAAACAGCGTATTTACGCCGTTATATCCACTTTGAAAGCAGAATTTTGGGGAAAGTTAAAAAAATGCGGTTTTTCAATCTTTTTGGCACGTTCAAATACTCACCGGTTTGGTGAATTTTTTTAATGATTATCCCTTTCGTTCACCATTTTAATTATCGCTGTATTTCGTAATATAACAGGTGATAAAGCATGAGGGACTTCAAGGGGCGAAGCCCCTTGACCCCCGGAGGGTTCTTGATCTATTCTATCTCTCTTACCAAATGTTCGCAAACCAGTACGTTTAGTTGGTGAGCAAAAGGGATAACCACAATTTTTTATGTATTTATATTATTCGCTGGTTGATTTTTCGTCATTGATATGCTATAATTATGTATGGTGATAAAAAAATGAGCTTTGCTGATTATTTTTCCTATAATTACATGACCCTCATGACCCTTTCGGGGCTTGTGCTGCTGATGTTCGTCAACAGAAATGCGAAAATACCTGCTTCAAGTTACTTCAGGGTGGGTATCATACTCCTGCTTGCTATCACGGTATCAGATTATATCGGAAATTATTACAAGTTCCTTACCGTTACTGATCCTGATATGACGCCGCTTGCAATCGAAAGGCGTTATATATGGGACACGATCTCGTATATTATTCGCCCTGTCATAATATTGATGGAGGTGCTTGTTATACTGCCGGATAAGAAATACAAGTACCTGTGCATACTTCCTGTCGTGGTGAACGGTATCATATATTCCACCCGATTTTTCGGTTCGGATCTGACCTTTGGCTTGGGCGAGGATAATATTTTTCACGAAGGTCCGCTGCATATTACAGTGTTCGTTGTGCAGCTCATATATCTTCTGCTTTTGCTGATCTTTTCGCTTATCAGCTTTAAGCAGAACGTAAGACAAAGTATCATGATATTTGGAATACTGGCACAGGCTGTCATTGCCGCTTTGGGAGAATATGTATTCCAATACGATTATGATCTTTCAACTCAGGTCACCGCCTTCTGCATACTCGAATACTATATGTATCTTACAGCCGTCTATCAGCGTGAGATAAGGGAAACGGCGCTTGAAAAAGAGCGTGATTCCGCAAGGAATGAACTGCTTGTGCTGAAAAATCAGATCCAGCCGCATTTTATCTACAACACGCTGAGCATAATCCGTTCGCTTATCAATACCGATAAGACGAAGGCTGCCGACTGTCTTGACGACTTCACGCAGTATCTTCGTACACATATCGGTGCATTGAAGAAGACCTCTCTGATACCCTTTGAGGACGAGCTTGAAAACGCAAAGCTCTATCTTTCGCTGGTGCAGGTGGATTATGAGGACGGGTTAAAATTGGAATATGATCTCGGTGTCACCGAGTTTCTCATACCGCCTCTGACCCTTGAACCGCTGGTCGAAAATGCCGTAAAGCACGGTATCGGCTGGGGCGGCGGAGCGATAACCGTCAGGACGTTCACAGACGGTGAACGCATTGTCGTTCAGATAAACGATGACGGAAGCAAGGCAGCCGATGAAGATGCGGAGTTTGAGCTTCCTCACAACGGTATCGGGATAGAGAATACAAGAAAAAGATTGCAGCTCCAGTGCGGCGGTACTTTGGAGATTGAAATTACAGACCACGGAACAACTGCCGAGATAGGTCTGCCAAGGAAAGTGTGTGAGATAAATGAATATACTTATAGTTGACGATCACAAGACGATAGTTGATGATATGATAGCCAAGCTGGGAGAGCTGAGACCCGATGCCAAGTGTGTGGGGCTTACCCGTCCCTCCGAGGTCATGAAGCTGCTGACGGAGCAGCAGTTCGATATTGTTTTCATGGACATAGAAATGCCCGGGATAAACGGCATAAAGCTCGCCGAAAAGATACAGGGCAAATATCCGAGAACGAATCTTATCTATATCACGGGCTTTACCGAATACGCCTTTGAGAGCTACAAGACCTTCGCCAGTGCGTTTCTTGCAAAGCCGATCACCAAAAAGGCTCTGAAAAAGGCTCTCGGCAATCTTCGCTATCCCGTGTCCGACATTACCGACGAGATGATAGAGCAGACCTATCAGGGCAAGGCGCTCATAGGTCAGCGACTGAAAAAGCTCATAGAGGAAAGCGGTATGTCAAAGCAGGAGCTTGCGAAAAAGTTAGGCGTACAGCACCAGACGGTTTTTCGCTGGGTAAACGGCGAAAGGCTTCCCGACCTGCCCATGATGCTAAAGATCATGCAGGTGTTGGGAATAGATAAGGATAAACTTTTTTAGAATGTAACAAGTGGCACTAAGATTTGAAATGTGCCGCTTTTATTTTTTGTCAAGTAATTCATTCACCAAACCGGTGAGTGTTTTGATTTCAGAATTATGATATAATGGTAGTATAGAAGATAACACGCCAAAATCCCAAACATAACAGAGGAGGATAAATACATGAAAAAGATACTTGCATTAGCAGCTGCCTGCACGGCGATCTGTATGCTGTTTGCAGGGTGCGGTAACAGCAGTACATCAAACTCTGAAAGCACCATAAATACCGAGGCGACCACAACTCAGCAGACAGAAGCGACAGGAACTACCGAATCAGTTGAGAGTACGGAGGTGCCCGCTGCAAATGATGACGAGACACAGGGCATAGACTACATGGCACTTGTAAACAAACTGAACGCCCTGCCCGATTACTGGGAGAAAACAGTTGAAACCGTTCACTGCACTAATTCTCTCGGCGATGATGTTGAGGTGGAGAAAAAAGCTTACGATGCGTACCTTGCCCTCAAATCCGACCTCGAAGCAGAGGGCGTATTCGTTGACCTTGATTCGGCTCGCAGGAGCATTGCCGATCAGGAGCGTATCATGAAGGACTTCACCGAGAAGTACGGAGCAGACTACGCCGCAAAGATCGTGGCAACTCCGGGTTTCTCTGAGCACCACACAGGGCTTGCCCTCGACCTTTATCTGAATATTGACGGCGAGGACGTATACCTTAACGAGGACATGGTACAGTACCCCGAGATATGGGCGAAGATACACGAAAAGCTGGCGGACTATGGCTTTATTCTGCGCTATCTTGAGGATAAAGAGCACATAACGGGCTACGGTTATGAGCCTTGGCATCTTCGCTACATTGACGATGTGGATAAGGCAAGGGAGATAACGGAAAAGGGAATCACCCTTGAAGAATATCTCGGTGCGGTCAAGTCAAGCGATGTGAACGTGGACTATGGCAGTTCGGATATATTCACCGAGGAAGAGCTGAAGGAAGCGGCAGTACAGGTAAAGTGTAAGTTTGCAACTTTTGAGGGTTGCGAGCTTCACAGCCTGCGCTATGCCGGTGATGAGAGCAACAGCGAGGAAAATCTTGCCCGCATGAAGGAATTTGATGATACTGCCGATTATGTTGAGGTCATTGAGTTTCTGACGGATTTCCACACTCCCGAGGACGGCAGTCAGGTATTTGACGCAGATTCGGAAATGACAGATTATCAGTGGTGGCTCGCCCGTGAAAAGGACGGCGGCTGGCAGCTTATCAGCTGGGGAAAATGATATTTGATAACACCATCGAGACATTTAAATAATGATTAGGAGGGGAACTTATGACAATAGATATAAGAAGAAATGATAAAACGCTTACGGTTAATGTCAAGGGCAGACTTGACACCCTAACCTCACCCGAGCTTGAGGAACAGCTTGAACCCGCACTTGAAGACACAGAAAAAATAGTATTCGATCTTGCGGAGCTTGAATACATATCAAGTGCGGGACTTAGAGTTCTTCTTGCGGCAGTTAAGGAAATGGACGCACAGGGCGGTGAGTTGACGTTAACAAAGGTGCGCCCCGAGGTCATGGAGGTCTTTGAGGTAACCGGCTTTGTTGATATTCTTACTATCGAATAAAAGGGTGATATAAATGACAGAACAAAAGTCAAATATATTCAGACAGCGTTCCCTTGACCGCATTTCTTCCCCCGAGCAGCTTACCGATTATCTGCGTGTTACAAACCCGGGTGTATGGGTGCTGCTGGCAGCGGTGATAATGCTTCTCGGAGGACTATTCGCATGGAGCATGGTAGGAAGCCTTGAAACGCTTACTGACGGCGTGGCATTGGTCGAGAACGGTCAGGCTCAGATAATGGTGACAGACAGCGGAAAGGGTGAGATAACCTCGGATATGACTGTGCGTATCGGCTCGGACGAGTATGAAATAGCAACTGTCGAAAAAGATGATTTCGGAAGAACAGTAGCATTAGCACCTGTCAATGAAGCTGACGGAAAATACGATGTCAAGATAGTCATTGAAAGCATACACCCTATTAAATTCCTGTTCAGCTGAGGAGCTATTATGAACGATAAAAAGATAAAGTCTGCCGTGACAAAGGGTGTTGTCAAGGTGCCTGTCATAATGCAGCTCGAAGCCCTCGAATGCGGTGCGGCTTCTCTTGCTATGGTCATGGCTTACTATGACAAATGGGTACCGCTGGAACAGGTCAGAGCCGACTGCGGTGTGTCCCGTGACGGCTCAAACGCCAAGAACATTTACATGGCAGCGGAAAGCTACGGCTTTGACGTAAAAGCGTACCGCCGTTCACCTGAAAGCATTAAGGAAAACGGGCAGTACCCCTGCATTATACACTGGAATTTCAATCATTTCGTGGTGCTGAACGGCTTTAAGGGCAAATACGCATACATAAACGATCCCGCAAGGGGCTTTGTAAAGGTCGGTGCGGAGGAATTTGACAAGTCCTTTACCGGAGTGACCATAGTTCCGATACCGGGTAAAGATTTCGAGCCGAGCGGCAAGCGTAAAAGCACCATTGATTTTGCAAGGAAACGTCTTATCGGAGCAGGTGCGGCAGTAGCTTTTGTAATGCTCACTACGGTTATCAGCTCAATATTCGGCATCATCAATCCTGTCATGTCCAAGATTTTCATGGATAGACTGCTCACAGGGCAAAACAGCGAATGGCTGATGCCTTTCATTGGCGTGATGTGCGGACTGGCAGCAGTTCAGCTGATCGTGGCATGGGCGCAGACGATATACAGCCTGAAAATAAATGGGAAAATGTCGGTCATCGGCAGCACGGCGTATATGTGGAAGGTGCTGCATATGCCGATGGAATTTTTTTCTCAGCGTATGGCGGGTGATATACAGTCAAGGCAGGCGACCAACGCAAGCATAGCAGGCACGCTTGTTAATACCTTTGCTCCGCTTTTGCTGAACACAGCAATGATGGTGTTCTATCTCATACTTATGCTAAAACAGAGCCTTGTCTTATCCGCTGTCGGTATAAGCACTCTTGTACTGAATATATTCATTACTCGCATGATCTCCGAAAAGCGTGTGAACATTACAAGAGTCATGCAGCGTGACAGCGCAAAGCTCGATTCGACTACGGTCGCAGGCATTGAGATGATAGAGACCATAAAGGCAAGCGGTGCGGAGAACGGTTTTTTTCAGAAGTGGTCGGGCTATCAGGCTTCAGTCAATGCTCAGAATGTCAAATCAGACAAAATGAATAACTATCTGGGTATGATACCCGCTTTTCTGTCAACGCTTGCGAATTATGCCGTAATGGTGATGGGTATATGGTTTGTGATGAACGGAAGATTTACTCTCGGTTCTTTGCAGATGTTTCAGGGCTTTTTAGGCTCATTCATGGTGCCTGCCATGACGTTTGTTACCGCAGGGCAGACTATACAGGAAATGCGCACCGATATGGAGCGTGTCGAGGACGTTATGCAGTACCCCGACGACCCGAACGTTACATACGAAACGGATACGCCCGACAGCCTTAAAAAGCTAAGGGGCAATATAGAAATGAGAAACGTGAGCTTCGGCTATTCAAAGCTCGCAGAACCGCTGATAAAGGACTTTTCCATGAGTATCAATTCGGGCGGACGTGTTGCTTTTGTGGGAGCTTCGGGCTGCGGCAAGTCTACGCTTTCAAAGCTGATCTCGGGACTTTACGAGCCGTGGTCGGGCGAGATATTATTCGACGGCAAGCCGAGAAGAGAACACCCCCGTTCTGTAATGACAGGCTCGGTGGCGGTGGTCGATCAGGAGATAACGCTCTTTGAGGGAACGATCTCTGACAACATAAAAATGTGGGACGGCTCTGTACAGGATTTTGAGGTGATACTCGCCGCCCGTGACGCACAGCTCCATAATGACATAATGGCGCGTGAGGGCGGTTATGAAAGCCTTATGATCTCGGGTGGACGTGATCTTTCGGGCGGTCAGCGGCAGAGAATGGAGATAGCCCGTGTTCTCGCACAGGATCCCTCAATAATCATACTCGATGAAGCGACCTCGGCACTCGACGCAAAGACGGAGTATGATGTCGTAAACGCAATAAAGGACAGGGGTATCACCTGCATAGTCATCGCGCACAGGCTATCGACTATCCGTGACTGTGATGAGATAATCGTGCTTGACAAGGGCAAGGTCGTGGAGCGTGGTACTCACGATGAGCTTATGAAGCTGGGCGGCGCATACACCGAGCTTGTCACGAACGAATAAGAGGTGAAGGACTTTGGGTTGGTTTGAAAAGCAGATAAAACAGCGCAGCGACCTCGATCAGCAGCTGTTTGAGGAGTCCTTTTTCCGTGTGGCAGGGGTCGTTCTCGGCGAGAGGACAGCCACAAAAATAAGCGACGAACACATAATCACCAAACAAGCGATAGACGATATACTCAAATACTACCACTTCAAGCCGATAGATATTCCGAAAAATATAAAGGAACATGAGGAACAGCTTGACTACTGCCTGCGCCCTCACGGTCTGATGAAACGGAAGATAGAATTTGATGAAAACTGGTGGAAGGACGCTTATGGGGCGATACTCGCCTACAAAAAAGACAGCGGCGAGCCGACAACACTTCTTCCCGACAAATTTTCGGGGTACTATTTCATTGACCGGGCGAACAGCAAACGGATAAAGCTGACAAAGAAAACGGCAGAGCTTTTCGAGCGTGAAGCCTATTGCTTCTATAAGCCGCTGCCACAGAGAAAGCTCACGATTCCCGATCTGCTCCGGTACATGAAGGGCTGCATGACCATGAGCGATTCTGTGATGATCGTTCTTGCGGCACTTGCGGTCACGGGCGTGGGTATGCTTATGCCCCGCATCACAAAGGCGCTGACTGGACCTGTCATATCAAGCGGCAGTACGAAAATGCTTGTGGGTATCGCTGTATGTATGCTCTGCACGGCAATTTCCTCTCAGCTTATCAGCTCGGTGAGCGCTATGCTGAACAGCCGTATACAGACAAAAACGAGCTTGGGCGTGCAGTCGGCTATGATGATGAGGATAATGAGCCTGCCCGCAAATTTCTTCCGCAATTACAGCGCAGGTGAGCTTATGAGCCGTTCAATGTCGGTAAATCAGCTTTGTGAGCTTATTCTCGGAATGGTGGTAGGAACAGGACTCAGTTCGCTGACATCGCTGTTATACATCACGCAGATTTTCAGCTTTGCCCCTGTACTCGTTGTACCGTCGCTGCTGATAATACTGACAACGGTCATTTTTACGACTGTTTCTTCGGTGGTGCAGATACGCATAAGCAAGCGGCAAATGGAGCTTGGAGCAAGGGAATCGGGCGTAACTTATGCTATGATAAGCGGTGTGCAGAAGATAAAGCTGTCGGGGGCGGAAAAGCGATTTTTTGCAAGGGGGCTGAACCTCTATTCCGACAGCGCGGAGCTTACCTATGCACCGCCCACATTCATCAAGATAAACGGTGTTATCACTACGGCGATAAGCCTGTTCTCTAATATACTACTGTACTATCTTGCGGTAAAGGGCGGTATCGACCAGTCGAATTATTTTGCATTCACGGCGGCTTATGGTGCGGTCATGGGCGCATTCACCTCGCTGGCTGGTATGGCACTTTCGGTAGGACGTATCAAGCCGATACTGGAAATGGCAGAGCCTTTTTTGAAAGCCAAACCCGAGACCGCCGATAACCGCCTTAGTCCTGACGGACACGGCAAAGAGATCGTCACCAAGCTAACGGGCGGTATAGAGCTGAACAACGTATATTTCCGCTACAATGAAAACAGCCCCTACATTGTAAATAATTTGTCGCTGAAAATACGCCCTGGCGAATATGTTGCGATAGTCGGAAGGACAGGATGCGGCAAGAGTACGCTAATGCGTATACTCTTGGGCTTTGAGAAGCCCGAAAAGGGCGCCGTCTACTATGACGGCAAGGACATAAACAGGCTCGACCTCGGCTCACTGAGACAAAAGATCGGTACGGTAATGCAAAGCGGCGGACTGTTTCAAGGCGATATATTTTCAAACATAGTCATTTCCGCACCACACCTGACGCTTGAAGAAACGTGGGAAGCGGCAGAGGTCGCAGGCATAGCGGACGACATCAGAGCTATGCCTATGGGTATGCAGACGCTCATTTCAGAAGGACAGGGCGGCATTTCGGGCGGTCAGAAGCAACGTATCATGATAGCAAGAGCTGTTGCTCCCAAGCCAAAAATACTCATGTTCGACGAAGCGACTTCTTCACTTGACAACAAGACGCAGAATCAGGTCAGCGAGGCGCTTGACAAAATGGGCTGCACACGAATTGTAATAGCACACAGACTTTCGACTATCCGACATTGCGACCGCATTTTGGTGCTTGACGGCGGACGTATCATCGAGGAGGGCAGCTATGAGCAGCTTATCAGCAAAAACGGCTATTTTGCCGAGCTTGTTAAACGGCAACGGCTGGATTTAGGGCAGTAACGAGAGGTATTTATATGACTGAGATAAACAGATTGAAAAATAGGATAAATAATGATAATGAGCTTCGACAGCAGTATCTTAAAAATCTTGACGAGCTTATGACTGATGGCGAGATCACACCCGAAATGGCTTCCGTTACGGCAAAAAAGCTGGGTTATAATATCCCTGCTGAAGATTTCAGAAAAGAGACGGAGGATTCCGAGCTTTCAATAAATGATCTTGAAAGCGTTGCGGGGGGATTGCTTTCAGGCTGCGAGGTTGCTCCCGACGGTAAGCCTGTGGGCTGTCTTTACGGCTACTATCTCACATGGACGGATTACTGGATATGGAATGCCGAAGGGCTTTGTCCGAAGGGTGGAGTGCATGAGCTCGATTCGAGATATAAACGTAAAACTTGTCGGAAATGCACTCTGCTTCTTGATGAAAGAGGTTGTCTTGATTGCTATGATAAAAACGGAAACGAGGTCTGAATAATCATAATTAACAACAGCCAATGCGCCCAGAAAAGGAGTGCATTGGCTGTTGATTTTTAGTATAAAAAAATCTTTTAGAACCTGTCTTCACAAGACACGTACAGAGCCTTGTGAAGACAGGTTCTTACACTTATTCAAACAGATCGTCTGTGTTGAATGCATTATAGGAAAGCTGAGAGTAAGTCACGCTTTTTACGGTCAGACCGTCTGTCGTTCCAGCTTCATTGTAATCGGTATCTTCGGAAAGCGGCTCATTAAAGGTCACTGCGTATTCATAATATCCGTTGTCAAAGGTAAATTCGCCCTCTGTTCCCACAATAGACCAGCCGCTCATTTCAAAGCCTGCGTCTGCAAGCTCGCTTACCGTGAAGCCGTTATATTTATCAAGCTCCTCCTGTGCGGGTACGCCTGCCTTCAAATCGTCTACCCTTGCGATCTCTAGATCTTTTACAAGGTCAAGCTCCTTCTGCTTGTAGTCATCATCAAAAATGTCAAGATCATACAGCTGCTGTGTCATATCCGCAGGCATATTTGCAATAAAGCGTGCGCAGATGTCGTCATTTTCAATAACGCAGATGAACTGATTCCCCGACGACCCCACATTTGGATCGTCACCCGCTGCCGCAAACACATCAGCAAGCGTTTTAAAGGTCATGCCGTCATACTCAAAATCGCCCTCATAGGTCACGGGGATAAGTCTCTCGGTGGATTCCCAGTATTCGTCACCAAAGGGATCCTCCTCCGTTTCGGAGGTTTCCTCCTCTGTTTCCGGTTCAGCTTCTTCTGACGCTGTTGTGGTGGTGGTTTCGGCTTCTGTAACAGCAGTTGTTGTAGCTGCCGCCTCCGATGAATCATTCTCCGATGTACTTCCACAGCCTGCCATAAGCACCGCTACTGCGACTATTGTCATAATTACTTTCGTATTCTTCATTCTAATTTACTCCTCATAAATTCATAGGTTGCAGATCAGCTTTTCGGTATTGCTGTCAAGCTCAGATACCGTTTTGATAACATATTCTTTAGATTCTGACAGACCGCCCAGCACCCATTTCTCTATAACTGATATACAGCCCTGTGCCCGGTAGCAGCTGAAATATTCTATCCTATTATCCGAAAGGTCACTGTCCAGCTTTTCGGCTGTCAGCTTGCTGAAAAGTCCCTCCATAAGTCTGCCGAATTTATCCCGCAGGCGGTTTGTTCCGTTGGGGCTGAATATCATTCTGAATATGCTTCTCTTATCGGAAATATATCCGATAAGGCATGAAAAAAACTCCTCAGAACGCATTTCGTCAAGCTGCAATATAAGCAGCCCCAGTTCAACAAGCACGTCTGCTTCGAGCTTGTCATACAGATCGTAAACGTCGAGATAATGGTTGTAAAAAGTCACACGGTTGACATCGGCTTTATCGGATATTTCCTGTACTGTTATCTTATGCAGTTCCTTTTCATAAAGAAGTTCTGCAAATGCGTCACATATCGCCTTTCGTGTTTTCAGAGTGCGGCGGTCGGGCTTTTTTTCGCTCATTCGATTTCTCCTCATAATAAAGATATTGGGGCTGATCGGACGTTCAGCCCCCGATTCAAGTAGCAGAAACGGCAGTTTTATTGCTTGCATTTCCCACGCTTTTCATGATAATCAGCGGATAGACCGTGACGGCAAGACCTATCAGCAGAAATGCCGATATGAAATTTCCCCAGTGTTCGCCGAACCAGACCTGAAATGTGATCTTTGTAAGATACTGTCTCCAGATAAAAACGACAGCCGTTCCTACGCAGGTCATCACGGGGAGCTTTTCCGAACCTTTAGGTATGGCGTATTTTATATAATGTCTTTCAATGTAGCTGCTGATCATAAGTCCGATAAATCCGCCTGCGCCCGTAAAAGTGTCGTTCATCATCTTCTGCGGATCAACCAGAAGTTCGCCGTCAACATAGTCCATAGGATATGATTTCAGCTGAATATAAACGAGTACGCCTATCGAAAGAACGATACCGCAGACCGACAGCTTGTCTGCAAGGCTGCTGTCCGCCGTGACTTTTTTCTGTATAAAGCCTGCGGCGAGAATAATGACCGAGGTCTCGCAAAACCCGACCAGTACGTCCTGCGGGGTATGTACTCCGAGAAAATTCCTTGAAAAACCCGTCAGCAGTATCATAACTCCGCAGCCTATGGCAAGCCATTTCCTTTTTTTGCGCTGCCACACAGCCGTCATTCCGTACATCGCTGTTGCACACATGGTGTGTCCGCTGGGAAATGAATAGCCCGTGGCAGCTACCTTTGAATCACCCGCAGGAACAATGCGCGAATCTCTTATCCAGGGTCTGTATGCACAGACCGACAGCTTTACCGCACCGTTCACGACCTCGCCGCCCCATATCGTTCCGAGAAAGCGGTAGCCCCAGCTTTTATCCACTGCCCAGAATATCATAAGGGGCAGTATCGGCATGATATCCACGGCAATCTTTGAGATCATATTGAAAAATTCATCAAACGCTCCGTTTGTTGCTTCTCTTATCCCTTGCAGGAAAAACAGATAATCCATATCCATGCTTTTCACTCTCCTTTGGCTTATGCTGCTTCCTTAATTTCTTCCTCCGTATCCTCGGTAAGCTCGGTCAGACCGTATGGCTCGCCTGCGGTGTTCTTCATTTCCGCAAGCTCCTTGTACACCTCCAGCGGCTTAGTGCCAAAGGACATAACCACACCGCTGTTGATTATCCTGCCCGTTTCAAGCTCACGCATAAGGTTTCTCGCAACGCTGACATTAGGCTCACACTCGACAAACTTAGCCGTTACGGTGTAGCCGGCTTCCTCAAATGGTTTGATATAATTCTTTGTGAGATTATCGAGGTCGTCCGCAACGAGGGGAAGAATAACGTTTGTACCCTTCATCTCGCCCGAAAGGAACTCCTGCACGGCACTGTCCATAATATCCATACTTTCCATGTGTACAGCATCTGCGCCCGCACCGTAGCTCTCCTGAAATTCGGGGATAAGCTCCTTGATAACGTCACAGTCAAGGATAAACGCTTTCATTTCCTCGCTGTCGGGGTCTACTACTCTCGACGATTTACCCGAAGCAGGCAGACCGAGCACAAGCTCCATTTTGTAGTCCTTTGAAAACTTTCCGTCATAGACGTACTTATGCCTGCCCGTTTCCTCGTCAACACTCTCCGTCCGTGCAGAGCCTATCGCAAGGAACTCCTGCTTGATGTCCTCACGCAGCTGCTGACGTTCGGGAGTGTCGATAGCCGCAGTATTGCCGTAAAGCACCTTGTAGTACGCAGAAAGCGCGTCTATCTGCCCAATGACCTCGCTGTTTTTCAACTCGTCAAGGGTGGGATAGTCCTCGGCTTTTATCCTTGTGTAAAGCTCCCTCGCTTCGTCCGATTTGATGATAAGGTTCTCCGGAGACGGTTCCCATGTAAGCGGCTCTACTCCCTCGGGAAGCGTTGACAGCGCAGCCGCTTCTCTGTCCTCCTGTTCCGATATGCTGTCCGTGTCGGGCTTGCTCTCCTCAGCTTCGGCAGTCGTTGTGGTGGTATTCTCCGCTTTTTCGGTTGCTGCGGCGGTAGTTGTCGTGGTCTCTGCCGTGCTGTTATCGCCCTGCGATGAGCCGCAGGCAGTCAGCACCGAGCAGGCGAGCATTACCGCAGTTAGTATAGTGATTATTTTCCTTGACATTTTTCTATCCTCTTTTCCTTATACCCCGTACAAGCCCCCGCACCGCAGTACGGGAGCTTTGTTCTGATAGGGGTAACTAATGTCCTTGATATATCAGGTCTGCGCTTATGCTGTCAGGTATTGTCCTTACGGAAGATCACGGCTTTCTCCAGCCGCCGCCTACATGAGCGTTACCGTAAACGTAGACATCTGCCTTTGAAACGTCCTGCCATATCTGATTCCAGTGGTCGCCCTCGTGATTATAGTCAACGTCCGTATTACCATTAAGCGTTACTCTTGTGTGACCTGTATATCCGTCTTCTCTGGTCTCGGTGGTGAGTATGCCGCCGCCCTTAGCAGTTGCAGTATTATCTTTGACGTTGCAGTCTGTAAGATCAAGCGTTTTATGGTTGTAGAAACCGCCGCCCTCTGTGGCGGAGTTGCCGGTGATATTAACACCGGTGAAGTTCAACGTGGCCTGGCAGAAGACTCCGCCTCCGCGTGAGCCGCAGGTGTTGCCGCTGATCTCGGAGTTTGTCATATCAAGCCTCAAGCTGCCATCCTTGAAGGTCCTGAAAGCAAATATTCCGCCTCCGTCAACTCCTGCCTTATTGTTCTTTATCGTGCAGTTATCCGTTTTTATGGAGAAGCCCTTTGAATACTTTTTGCCTTCTTCGATCAAAATGTACATCGCACCGCCGTTGTACGAGCAGGAATTATCGGTGAACGTGCAGTTCGATATCTGATTATTATCACCATCGTCCTGATAGTATCCGCCGCCGTTCTGCGATGCTTGGTTTCCTGTGATAAGGCAGTTGGTCATCTTAAACTGCGTACCGGTAGATACCGCAATGCCGCCGCCCGATGTTGCCGACCAGTTTGCCTTTATAGTACCGCCGTCTATCGCAGCCGTGCCGGAAGACCAGATCGCGCCGCCTCTGCCCGGCGCTGTGTTGTTGCAGATCTCAAAGCCGCCGCTAATGTCCATAGTTCCGTGGTTGCTTATAGCACCGCCGCCGTTCGTGTTTGATTTGTTGTGCCTCATCTGGAATGCGTCCTTGCCGATGAGAGTACCCTCATTGTAAATTCCGCCGCCGTCCTTTGCTTCGTTGCTTATGATCTTGGTGCCGGACATAACGAGTTTTCCCTGATTGAATATGGCACCGCCGACAATCGTAGCCTTGTTTCCTGTGATCGTTACGTCCTTTAACTCGACCGAACCCTTTTTGCGGATATAGATAGCACCGCCGTTTACGGCATAGCCGCCCGTTATCTTTCCTGTCTTTTCAAGGCTGGAATCAACGATTTTAAGAGTACCTGTGCCGAGTACAGTAAAGACAGAGCCGTGATCGGTGTTTTCCTTTGTAAGTCCTCTGTTGATAGTATGTCCGTTAAGGTCGATGGTAACGGTTTGACCTTCCTTGACAACTATTGTGCCGTTCGTATAAACGTCCTTACCAAGCATATAGGTACCGCTCGTTAAACTGTAATTTCCGTCAGAGCGTAACGCACCGAATGGGTTACTTTCGGTAACGACGCTCTGAATGGTCATAACGTTCAGTTCCTTGGCGGTGCATTCGACCTCTTTTAACTCATCATGTACGGGAATATAAACATGATTTACATATGTCGTTCTCGAATATACTTCGATCTCCTGCATTTGCAGCTTCGGGTCGCGTATATCTATCAGCTTTGCGGTGTCCGTATGTTTATCGTAAGTAACGTTGCTCTTAATTTTCTCGTCCTTTTTCTCGGTCTCGCCGACGATCACATACTGAGCGTCCTCGGGAACAGTCTGGTTGTGAGCAGTTAGATACTGTTCAATGGTCATGTTCGCCGTCCGGCACGCATTGAGCAGATCGCTCAGCTTATCACCGGTAAGGTAGTTGCTCTTGTAGATGTTTGTATAGTAGTCGCCGTCGCCCTTAACGGTAAGAGAGTCGAATACGAGCTGGGTGTTTTCCTTGCCGCCATCTATGTAATTCTTTCCGCTGTGACTGCTGAACTCCTCATACTTGGAGAGAATAGTGGGTTTATCCGAGCCTTCCTTGCCGCAGAGCATATTGCCGAGATCGCTGATAGTCGAATCTATCTTTGACGGAGTAGACGTAAATTTGTCAAACTGCTTCTTATAGCTGTAGCTGAGATTATCGGGATTGAAGGTATCGGTATCGCCGTTCTTGACTGCTTCAAGTATGGTCCTTTGCGCCTGGAGAGCCTCCATGGAAATAGCGTAGGAAACAAGGTATTCCTGCATCATTTTAGCTGTATACACGTCGCAAGCCGCCTGAGCTTCGTCGGCAAACAGACAATCGTGCTGTACAACACCGCTGTTGCAGAGAACGGTGTAGAAATCCTTGTCGGATAAATAGTTGGAACCGGACAGGTATCCGCCGACTGCTTTCAGGTTGAATATGATACCCTCTGTGCCCCATGTGTCGCTGTTTCCGATGGTAGCAGCGATTATCCACAGCTTTTCGTCGTCGTTGTATTTCGGATTGCCGTAATCGTCCAGTTTGTTAAGCTCCTTCAACTCGCTTATGTTTGAACTGCCGTTGATGCTTAAATTATACATTCCCTGCTTGTACGCGGAAAGTACGGACTGATTCTCGATCTCCTGAATAAGCCGCCATGTCTGAGCATCCATGTGAGATTCCAGTTCGCTCTTCATGGTGTCCATCTTTTCGGCAAGCTCCGACACCTGTTCGCTGAGATCCTCGATAGACATCTGCTTTACCTGTTGCTCGGTAAGACCGAGAGCATCCTTCAGCAGACCGCCAAGCATATCATTGATAGTATCGCCGAACATATCTCCGACAAACGGTATCTTGCTAACTATAAAGCTGAGACCCTTGTCTATCGCCTTATCTGCTCCTTTTCTCCAGCCCCAGTTGACCATATTCTCAGCCCATTCGCCGTCAATGGGAGCATCGGCAGAAACTACGATCGCATTCGAGGTGAAGATCGTGCCGTCAGCGGAAGAAGGGCTTGCGATAACAGCACCCACGCTCGTGAACATGATGATCGAAGCGATAGCCGCCTGCAAGAAGCCCTTGCCGCCTGTTACATCTTCGAGGTCTTCCGGCGAAAGCTCAACGTCCTCTTCACCATCTGCAAAAGCGGCGAGGTCGATGTTGTTAGCTTTGATGAATGCCGCAAGTTCCTCGGCGGTCTTGCAAGCCTTTACCTTTTCCTGCATCTCCGCAGAAAGTGAATCCATGAATGCCTGTACATTAAAGTTTGCCATTTATAATTCCTCCTGATTAAATTATGTTTTTTATCAATGATCTACCATCAATTGTTAAGCAGTGAACCATTCTCCGCAGGCGGTGCATTTGACGGGGCCTGCCAGAAAGATCGCCGGTACTTCGATCGTGGCACCGCACTTCGGACAGGTGACTTTCTTCGTAGAACCGGCAATGGGTGGCGGAGTGGCGGTACAGCCGTTAGGGCAATAATACATCACGCCGTTACCCTTGGTCATCGGTGAACCGCATTGCGAGCAGGTTGGTATGTGTGACGGAGGAGGTAAGATGCCTCCTGCTACTTCGTCGATCTGCTCCTTGTTCAGCTCTTCGTCGCTGACATTCTTCTTCATTTCTTCGCTCATGGTAAGTTCCTCCTATATCATAATATGAATGTTTTTTTACAGATGGGACAAGTAACTCCATTACTGAAAACGCCGACTGTTACTGTTACAGTGTTGCTGCACGCCGGGCAAACGACAGTCATTGTTTTCGATCCGCCCCTTCCGCCTGTTGGAGGGAAAGTTCCTCCCGAGCCGCTCATACCACCGCCTGTGTTTTGGTCTCCGCCTGTCACATTCTCAAGATTCTCGTTATTCAGTTCTTCATCGTTGACATTCTTCTTCATTTCTTCACTCATGTTAAAATCCTCCTATATCACATTTTGAACGTTTTTCCACAACTGGTACAAGTGGTATAGACCCTTGTTGTGATCGGTACTTCGTTCACAGCACCGCAGCACGTGCAGTTCACTTTCTTCGTGCCGTTTACTGTCGGTAAAGGCGGGAGATCCTTGCCACCGCCCATACCACCGCCTATGTCGCGGTCTCCGCCTGCAACGCCTTCAAGCTGCTCCTTGTTCAGTTCTTCGTCGCTGACATTCTTCTTCATTTCTTCACTCATGGTAAGTTCCTCCTTAAATTATTCTCCGATAACAAAACCGTTATCATCAACTTCCTTTGCGCCGATCAGTCCCATAAACAGGTTGATGAGCAGCTGTACGAAAAAGTTAGGTTTCTTATCCATCGTGATTACTCCTTTCGGTCTTCGGTTGGTGTTGTTCGTTTTCCTTGACTATATCATACCACAGCCCAGAAAGAAGTACAATAGATGATCTACTGCTCAAATGTTGTATATACTACACCGGGATACCCGAATGTAAAATAAACTACACCAGACTTCAAAATTGTGAAAAATGCATATTTTATTTACCTATAATTCATTATAACACAATTTAAACGAAAAAACACTCACCGGTTTGGTGAATGTTTTGTTTGTATTGTTGATTATTAACCGAATTATTTGTTAAATTTCCACAAAAGCGTTTCGATATAAGACCATGGTGATATACAGATAAATTACCCTGAAACCCCTTGCAATTTCTCCTGATATAGGGTATAATATAATAGATGAAGTGTATCGTGCTCAATTACGGAGGGAATCGGATGGGAATATATCTGAATCCGGGCAACAGCGGCTTTGCAGAGGTGCTGGCTGCTGAATATGTTGACAAAACAGGACTTATAGCTCTTATGAACCGAAGACTTAATACTCCCCGCAAGCTGGTGTGCATCAGCCGCCCCCGCCGCTTCGGAAAGTCATATGCGGCTAAGATGCTCTGCGCTTACTATGACTATACCTGCGATTCCCACAGTCTTTTTGAAAAGTATGAGATAAGCAGCGACAGCAGCTATGAGGCTAACATCAATAACTTTCAGATTATTTATCTTGACATGACCAATCTGCTTGAAAAGGTCGATCCAAAAAGGCTGATACAATTTATAAAGGATAATGTTGAAAATGAAATTCTTTCCGCCGATCCTGATATACGAAAAGGCTCGTCATTTGATGAGACCCTTATAAATGCGGTAGAATATACAGGCAAAAAGCTTATTGCTGTGATCGACGAGTGGGACGCACCTATCAGAACGGCTCCCGAGATATTCAAAGAGTATCTGGGCTTTCTGAGAATGCTGTTCAAAAGCAGCGGTACGACCCCGAAAATATTCGCCGCAGCTTACATGACGGGTATCCTGCCTATCAAAAAGGACGGCTCGGAATCGGCAGTTTCGGATTTCGATGAGTTTTCCGTTCTTGACCCCGGCGAGTTTGCTGAATATACGGGCTTCACCGAGGAAGAGGTCAGAAGGCTGTGCGTTGAAAAGCAGATGGATTTTACCGAGCTCAAAAAATGGTATGACGGTTATTCCTTCGGTAGCGAAAAGTCGGTGTATAATCCGTTTTCAATCATTAAGGCGATAGAAAGAAAAAGGGTGCGTTCATATTGGCGCAGAACAACAGCCGCCGAATCGCTGATAACCTATGTAAACCTCGGCGGAGACGAGTTGCAGGATAAGATCGCAAGGCTTATCTCGGGCGAGTCTGTTAAAGTATACACCGATGATTTTGAAAATGACTTTGAAACATTCAAGTCAGATGATGATGTGCTCACTCTGCTGATACACTTGGGTTACTTGTCTTATGACGAAGACACATCGCTTGTGAAAATACCCAATGCCGAGGTGCAAAGCGAATTCGGCAGTATACTAAAAAAAGCAAAGAGCAAGAAGCTGGCAGAGCTTGTTAAAAACTCGGAACAGTTTTTGAACGATACTCTTTCCGGCAACGAGGAAGCTGTTGCGGCTGCGATACAAAAAGTCCGTGACCTTAACTATGCCCCTATGTACTACAATGATGAGCAGGCACTGAGATATGCGGTCAAGTTTGCATACATCGTCTGCGAGGATCGCTATACCAAGATAGAGGAGCTTCCCTCGGGCAGAGGTATAGCAGATGTCGTTTATATTCCAAATCAGGGCGAACGGCTGCCCGCACTTCTGATCGAGCTGAAATGGAGCAAGCCGGAGGACAAAGCAATACAGCAGATAAAGGATAAGGCATACACCACAGTACTAAAAAACTACACCGGAAAGATCATTTGTGTAGGTATAACCTATGACGAAAAGACGAAGATCCATTCCTGCAAGATAGAGACGGTCGCAAAGTAATCCAATCAGAAAAACCCTTCACCCCATGTATCATTGAACGATACATGGGGTGAAGGGTTTTATATATTAATCATATATACCTTCCGAAAAGCATTGATTGACTGTCAATGCTTTTTTTATTTGACCTGTCCGCTAACCCCTCGTACGCCCACTGACAAAATCATTTGCTATTGGTCGCACGATTGATTAGCTGATAGGTCTATTATATCGAATATGGTCTGCTGTTTTTGTATCTATAGTTGAGGTTCATAACAATGGACCTTTATGTGCATTATTCTATGGACAGAAAAAGAGCTTGTATGGATAAGCTCAAATGGTCAGCCTGACCGTATGTGAGCCGTATATGACCGTCTAAAAATTTGATAAGACCGCCTCATTAAAGGATATTATCTGCAAGTATCCGAAAATACGTAATTTTACGAACGTTTAGAGTCGATGTTCTTATATTCTACTTTTGGAAATGATAACATTACATTCCTATTATATACACTATCTTTCTAAATGCAAAATAAAGCTACGATCCTTAAAACAAAACTTCAGACACTCCCCTGTCTTCTCTTGCCAAACTTAACGTATTGACCATCTTTTTCTAAACACACAAAAAAGCGGCCGTTTTTACACGACCGCTTTCACTATTATATTTAGATTCCCAAGACACCAGGCTATTGACCAATTCCTTCAAAAGTGATAAAATGATAACAACACATCACTATTCTTACGGAGGAAACAATGGTAGTAATCTACGCTGAAAAAGGCAGCCTTGCCAAGACGATAGCCGCTGTGCTTCACGCGGGGCGGCGTATCCCATTAAAGGGTGAGCCGACTGTGGGATATTACGAATTCAAATACAAGGGTGAGGACGCTGTGCTTTGTCATGGCATCGGACATCTTATGCAGCTTGCTCCTGCCAAAAGCTATGACCCAAAATACTCAAAATGGGACTTATCAGTATTCCCCTGTATCCCCCAGAAATTCAAGCTGGAAGCCAAGCGGGAGACCGTTACCTGCGCAAGGTTAGTAAGGTCATTTTTTCTAAAGGCCGACTGGATCATTAATGCCACTGACCCAGACCGTGAGGGTGAGCTGATTTTTGCCTATGTCTATCAGGCCTGCGGTTGTCATGCACCCGTCATGAGAGTGTGGATCGAGGACCTTACCGATGCTAAGATACGGAAGGCTTTCGATAACCTAATTACTCCCGACCAGCAGATCTCGCCCCATGCTCCCGGAACGCCCAAGAATTTGCAGATCGCAGGGCGGTCGAGAGATATTGCGGACTGGCTCATCGGCAACAATCTGACCGTCGCTGCCACCAAGAGATTTGGCAGTGCAGGAGAGCTTCTGTCAGTGGGGAGAGTCCAGACTCCTACCCTTGCTCTTGTGGTGGAGCGTGAAAAGGCCATAAGAGATTTTGTGGTCACGCCCTTCTGGAGGCTTGTGGCAGATTTTGTGACTGCAAACGGCGAACACTTTGAAGCTGAATATTCGGGCGGAAGGTTTGACGATCAAAACGAGGCTCAACAGATGCTTAGTCGGTGCGGCAGTTCTGACGGAACGGTAAAATCCATTGAAACCAAGCGCCGCACTCAGATCGCTCCCCTGCTGTACAATGCGACCCAATTGCAGATAGCCGCCAACAAGCGTTTTGGCTGGACGGCGGACAAAACCTCAAAGGTAATGCAGAGCCTTTACGAAAAGAAGCTAATGACCTACCCCAGGACTTCCTCCGAGCACCTGACATCCGCCATGATGCCCGAGACAGCCCAGACCATCGACAAGCTGCTGCAAATGCCTGAGTACAGCGGACTGGCTATCCCAAAAAATCAGTGGGCGAAATTCACACGCCGTCATTTTGATGACAGCAAAGTAGGCTCTCACCCGGCTATCGTGCCGACTGTGAATGTTCCCCAGAATTTAAATGGTCTCAGTGCCGATGAAAAATCGCTTTACGACCTGCTGGCAAGATCATTGATACGCATTATCTACCCCAAAGCTATTCTTGACGACACCACTACGCTGATAGATGTGAATGGGGTCGAGTTCAAAGCCACGGGAACAGTTATCGTTGACCCGGGCTGGTATGAGGTGGACAGCAAGAAGCTGCAAAAGCAGCCCTTGCCGATGCTCCACGAGGGCGAAGTGCTTCATGGGACCTATTCACTTAAAGAGGGAGAGACTGAGCCGCCAAAGCGTTACACCGAAGCCGATCTGCTGGCAGCAATGGAGCTTGCGGGGCAGAACATCGAGGACGAGGAAATACGCACTCTGATGAAAATGCAGAAGAAGGGTCTCGGCACCGATGCGACCCGTGCGCCGATCTTGAATGGGCTGTTTGACCGTGGCTATCTTGAGCGCAAGGGCAAGACTATTTTCCCCACGGACAAGGGAATGTTCCTCATCGACACGCTGCCGGTGGAGGACATCAAATCAGCCGATCTCACGGGGAATTGGGAGATGCGGCTCAACAACATCGCCCTCGGCAAGGAAGACCCGGCGAAGTTTGTGAGGGATATCATGCTGACTACTCAGAGCTGGTACGATGCAGTTGCAAAGGCTCCCGAGCAGCATTTCGGCTCTTTCGCACAGAACGAGCTTTTCTGCCCCAGCTGCGGCAAGCCCCTCGAAAGACTTTCCACTGTCTGCAAATGCAGCGGCTACGGAAAAGACGAGATCGCCTGCCATTTCAGAATGAGCACCTACATCTGCGGCGTGCGGATCACTGACGATGATATTTCAAGGCTGTTACATAAAGGCAGAAGTGGACTTATAAAGGGCTTCAAGGCAAAGTCTGGCAAAAAGTTCAACGCCTATCTTGTACTCGACAGACAGTCGGGCGAGATCAGCTTTGACTTTACCTCAGATGCCGAAAAGTCGCTGCAATGCCCGTTTTGTCATGCCAATATGGATAAGACCAGGTACAGCTACAAATGTATAAATGAGGTCTGCGGTTTTACTGCGCCTGCTGAAATTTGCAAAAAACGTCTGACTGTTTCTCAGATCACTGCACTGCTGACCAAGGGCAGGACCGGGCTTATCAAAGGCTTCCGGTCAAAGGTAGGCAAATCCTTTTCAGCTATGCTGTACATTGACAAGGCAGACAGGACGGTAAAGTTCGATTTTCAAAATAAATAGCAAAAAAGCTCGCCGATATTGACGAGCTTTTCTAATTATTCTCTTTCAAACACCGCCGTCAAGACTCTGCTTTCTCCGTATTTGTCCGTCCAGACAGCTTCATTGGAAATGATGTCTCCATCAGCGTTTCGCCAACCAGCAAACTTATAGCCTTCACATGGATAAGCGTAATATACCTGTTCCCACTCCCCTGTTTCCTTCCACTGGGCGTTGTAGATCGGGTTGAATTTAAGCCCAACATGACCGCCGCAAGTAGCTCTTAGCTCCAAAGGAAGCAGCTCCTCGCGCTGGGGAGCATAGCATTTTATTTCGGTCATGGGGTTGCCGGTGGCGTTCAGATGTCTAAGCAAGGGATTATTTGTAGTGTCAAGCGCCGTTATACGGTTATTGTGACAGTAGAAATATTTCAGGTCAGAGTTATTACTAAGGTCTAATTCGGAAAGATCATTGTCGTTAACATATAACTCGACCAGATGAACATTCTTGCTGACATCAACGCTTTTGAGTCTGTTCTTACCAGCATCAATGCCAAGGACTGACTCAAGATCATCAAGATAAAGCGCACCTATGCGATTGTCCTGCAAACCGAGAATGCGCAGGTTTCTTAGTCCTGATACATTTACAGAGCCGATCCTGTTGTGGTATACGTCAACAAACAGCATATCAGAGCACTCGGTAAGATCGAGTTCACCCACCAGATCGCAGTTTCTCAGGTATATCTCAAAGCTTTGAAGGGGGTAGATGTCATCATTAAAAATATGTATCCCAAAACCAACGACCTTACCGTCAACAACGACCACGCCGTCGCTTTTACCGTCTGCTTCTTCATAGCTCTTGTTCTTATCAGTTGTTGCGACACGGCGAATTATCTTCTGGTTTTTAGATATCTTTTCACGGTTGGTCATGCCGTTTTCGTCTGTATTGTCAAAGAAAGAATTCAAAAAAACTGTCTTCATTATCTCACCTTTTTCTTATAACCGCAGTCACAATAAGGTCCACCGCTGGCAAGAGTATATTCCCTGGCAAATACAGATGCGCCGCCAGCTTCGCTCATTGCATAGTCGAGGGCACACATAGCAGGTACTGCTTCGTAAATACCCAACTCTTTCATGAGCGTGCATATTCCACATTTGGTGAATCTCGCCTCATAACCGCTGTCGTCTTCGTAGGGATAGAATTCCATGTTCCACGAATAGGGGTTACGGTCAGCGGCTTTAAGCTCTGCTGTATACTTCATTGACCGGATATCCGAGTCAGTGAATTTCTTTTTTCCGCTTTGACGGCAGAACCATTTAACTGCACCGATCATCATCGAATCCCTATAATATCTCTTTAGTTTTCCAGCGGCGGTTTCTTTGGCATATGGAGATAGAACGCCGAAAACATTGCACAGTTAACTATATTCATCTTAAACATATCGCCCTTTTCAAATTCCGGCAGTTTCTTTATTATCTTCTTGTATTCCTGCTCCGCTCTCAGTGTAATGACCTTTGCATTATGCTCAGAAAATCCGAGTATTGTAACAAGGTTACGCTTGAACGAGCATTTTAAAAGCAGCCACATTCCCATGGGCATTCCTATGTATTGCATTTTTACCTCTCCTATAGCTAGTTATATATGATCCTGTCAGTCCTCTGAGCTTATGCAGCTCAATACCAGCCCTATAAAACTCTCCTCAAATCTTTTGTCATCCTCCGCAGTCCTTTTCCGAGGGCCTTTAAGGTGATTTTTACTCTTTCCGCGCTGGACCTTGGCGATATGGCGGCTTTCAAGGAGACCGCTTATATTATCATCAGAATATATCCTACCGCTCTGATGGATAGCTTTTGCTCCCTTGCCCAGAGCCATAGCTGCAACACCGTAGTCCTGAGTGATGACGATATCCCCCCGCTTGCAAAGATTTATAAGCGCAATGTCAACAGCATCAGCGCCTGCACCAATAATTTTGACCTCGCTGTAGTCTGATGTCTGCACATGATTGGTGTCGCATAGGAGCACCACAGGGATAAAGTGTTCTTTGGCGACCCTCTCCGCTATCCGGGTGACGGGGCAGGCGTCAGCGTCAATGTAAATTGTCATTTTATCACCTGATCTGGGTCCTTTTTCTATTAAGTTTTTTTATCTGCTCCTGTGACCAATAAGTCATATATCCTGCCATTTTAACACCTCTTTTATTAGATATTCCATTCTTATATTATACTACATTTCATGTCTTAAAGCAAGCCCGCCGATACACTAAACGACGGGCATTCTTTCAACTCATTCAGTTTTACTGTCCTGTGCTCCCTTCACAATATACTTTTACAATATCAAAGAGATGAACAATATAAAAGTAAATATTTTAACTGTGATCTGAATGTCGTTTTGTTACTCCAATTTTATAAAAGTGTCCTAAGATAAATCAGAATTTATACTAACAATTCTCTGATTTTAGTTTTGACTTTCTCAATATCACTGCAAGTCAAAATAGGAATAAGTGTGTTGATTTCTTCAATGCTCCTATCCCACCATTTGAATTTGACCAATAATTCAATCATTTCATCATCAAAGCGTTTACGAAGAACATTTGCAGGATTACCGACTACAATTGTATAGGGAGAAACATCTTTCCCGACAACGCTGTTAGCACCAACGATAGCACCGTCACCGATATGGACGCCAGGCATAATCGTTGAGTTCTGACCTATCCAAACATCGTTTCCTATGACTGTATCGCCTTTTAATGGCAGGTCAGCCATTGCAGGAGGCTCCATATCCCAGCCCTCTAACGTATAGAACGGAAATGTTGATACAGCGTTCATCTGATGATTTGCACCGTTCATTACAAACTCAACACCTGCTGCTATCTGACAAAACTTACCGATTATAAGTTTATCCCCGTTCCATTCGTAATGGTGCGTAACGTGGCTCTCAAAGTCCGAGTCGGCAATATATGAAAAGTCACCGACAATTATGTTAGGATTACTGATTGTTGGCTTGATATATATTTCATTGTCATACCCCTTTATAGGATGGATTACGTTTGGATTTGGTTTCTTTCCGTCTTTCATTGATTACTCCTAAAATTCCGATTTTTCTTATTAGCAACACAAAAGTAAAAAGGGACTTTTGTTATTCAGCTATTTGGGAGTCCTATTAAGATCCATAGCTCCGTAAACTATTGCTCTTGCATATACGACCTGCTTTTCGCTGTCTATCGTGTAAAAAGCAACATAGTTAACGATGCTGAAAAAGTGATACCCCTTGTCACTGAGCCGCTTTAACGGGTGCTAAGGAAACATCTCGGGAAAACTGACCACTTGGCTGAATGTGCTTTTTACATTCTTGTAGAACGTTGCAGCAGCAGTCGAATTGAACAGGTTATTTGTCATATAGTCGAGTATGCTGTCAAGGTCTTTCTCGAAGGTCTCTGTCAACTCAAGCCTATATGCCATACTTTTCCTCCAGCTTCGAGAATGCTTCATCGACAGGGATGGTTCTGCCCTCCGCTATATCCCTCTCGCTTTCCTCCAGCTTTGCAGCAAGTTCTTCCTCGTTGCGGACGATAACACGCTCGGGCGCAGGCAGCTTGATATCAAACGGAATACCTCCCACAAGGCTGACCTGACACAAAAACATATTTATAGCTTCAGACACGGAAATTCCAAGCATATCAAGTGCCGACTCTGCACTGTTCTTGACATTACTGTTTACACGTACATGGATAGTTTCATTTTTGGTCATAGCGAAAACTCCTTTCGTATCTCTATGTATATATTGTATCACATTTTGCATGCAAAATCAACACAAAAATATGAAACAAAAAGCGCACTCCAAACAAAGGAATACGCCTTGAACGATTATCTAAAACTATCTTGCCCGCCTGTCGTGGGTCTTATAGTACTCCGACTTATCTTTATACATCTTTGACTCTGCAAGCACGATGAGATCATTTATATTGGTGTTCTTTTTAGAAGAGAACTCAAAGCCCACCGCAACATGATAGCCCTGCTCGGTGATCTGCGACCTCATTTCCTCAATGCGCTTTTCTATTGTATCGAGGGGCGTATCAAGACAGAAGGCAACGTATTCGTCGCCGCCTACACGGTAGGAGTCCTTACTGCCGAACTGGTTCCTGACAACATCGGCGATGCTGCAAAGCATTTCATCGCCAGCCTTATGACCCTTGGTGTTGTTGAGCTCATGGAGACCGTTCACATCGATATAGATACAGCAGATCGAGTGCTTGTAAAGCTCGGGATAAGTACACAACCTCCATTCGTAGCAGTTTCTGTTGTTTAGTCCTGTAAGCTGGTCGGTCTCGCTCATGATATGCAGCTTGTTCTCGAGGACATAGCCCTTGATCTTTGCCCTGTATACCACCGCCTCAGAAACGATCGCCAGCGCACCGAATATGATCGCATCTGTAACATCGACAGACAGCACAGGGTCGGTCTTTGTAAGCTTAGCCGCAACTATGAAAGCAATAATGTAGACCAGAAGGCTTGCCGCCATTCTTATGGGCCGGTCAAGGAATATCAGCGGTACAAAGATCAGCATGACCATAAACGTTACCGTCTGCTCCTCAGGCCTTGTCAGCGTTGCGATAGCTATGCCGTATATCAAAAATACCGATATTGCCATATAGACTGAAACATAGGTTAGAACAGGTGCTTTTTTTGATGCAAGAGACACCCCCACCTGCACTAATGAGAATATTATCCCGAATATGTAAACTCCCCTAGACGAGGAAAAGCCCTCCTGCCTGAATGACAGCAGGTACATTATAAAAATCAGCACCGTTGCGACAGATGAAAAGATCAGGGCAGTAAAACGGTTTGAGTCCTCGATACGGTCTTTTATACTGTGGTAGCTCTCACGGTCGGTGTCGCCGTAAAGAGCAAAGTTTTTTATTCTTTCGAGCATGGAATTTGGTCTCCGTTGTGAAATTTATACTATAATTATATCACATTCGGCTGATTTAGTCAATCTATGGTATACACTTTCAGTTTTACTAAGATCTATTTCTTTGTCAAAAGCCTGATCCACTTTTTCTGCCTGTGTGAATAGAACGCATTCGCCCAAAGCCAGACAAATACAGTTTTCCAGCCTGCTTTTATCTCAACACGGTCTGTGTATCTTGTATGAGAGCTGTCGAGTTGCTTCATCATAATGTCATGGTTCCAGACCGGCACGTGTTCATTGCCTTCCCTGCTGCTGACCCTTGCAGGATCAAACCTGACTATATGGATAGTATGAGTTCCAAAAGGAATAAGCCCGAACAGTCTGAAACGATATGAAGAAGTGCTGCCAACTGTCCACGACTGGACAGCATTTCCTATTGGCTCAAATGTTGCATAGGGCTTTGCGATATATTGGAGAGTTTTCAGCTGTTGGAGCTTTTTGAATACAACGTCTCTTCCCGCAGGAAAAACGGAGGTTTTCTGAACGATCATGTATATTTCTCCTTAACATTTTCGTGCATCATAATAAAAAAGTACTCAGTAATTTATTGCTCTGACCTTGCAGCCAACAAATACACAAACCATACGATCAACGCTGCATTCATACAGAAAGTGTCGATACCGTTGGAGAACGGTGTTGCGGGAATGACGAGCTTCACCCCCGAAAGAAATGCCATCCAAAGCAGCGGCGTAAAGAACTGAGACCGTTTCTTAAGAACCGTTTTTCCACGAAGGACATAAACGATCAGCAGCACGAGCGGAACTCCAATAAACAGATAAGAAACCATCTGTGCAGGCTGCATCATGTGCTGGATATCCGCTGCCAGCTTTTCTGATTTTTCAGGCAGTTCATTATGCATACACCATGAATACGCATAAATAAAGACCGATACAGTAAAATGAATGATTAGCCATCCGACAGGAAGCTGCGCCATCAGAAAGCGAAATGGCTTCTTTTTACTGTTCTCATTAAGCAGATCAGCCGTTTTCATGCAGCCCAACATGAGAAAGGGCACACCTATAGCACCAAACAGGAGCGTGACTGTTATCTTGGTAAGATCATATCCCGCTCCTGTTTGGTGCTATAGGTGTGCCCTTTCTCATGTTGGGCTGCA
>ERZ842401.1558-NODE-1558-length-32477-cov-9.418666_pt1 | contig 32477 bp, 25 predicted proteins | sample MGYA00521270_ERZ842401 | MGnify/ENA primary metagenome ERZ842401 (study PRJEB31892, sample SAMEA3878208) | bioreactor metagenome | biome: Moose rumen | place: Sweden | collected 2011-10 | study: EMG produced TPA metagenomics assembly of the PRJEB12797 data set...
TCAACGCGGCAGCGAAACGGGCCTTATCGGGCAAGAACCTTGCCGCGTTGACAACTGCAGCGCACTCCAGGGCGGATTTCGTGTCAACGCGGCAGGGACAGAAACCGAATAATACCCGGAATCCGGTAGAATGAAGTTTGGAAGGCAGCACAGACGGGAAAACGGCCCGAATCCCGGCAGAGCAGAGACAACGACCGGCACCAACCACCAACCACAATTGTCATCATCACCGACCCCCAAAATATGCTTTTTATTTTCTCGGATGGTGTTTAAGCACGTCTTCGTGCCAGGTGGACGTGTCGATGTGCGTGTACAGTTCCGTGGTGAGGATGGACTCATGCCCCAGCATTTCCTGGACGATCCTCAGGTCGGCCCCGTTTTCGATCAGGTGCGTGGCGAAACTGTGGCGGAAGGTATGGGGCGAAATCTCTTTCCGGATGCCGGCCGCCATGGCCTGCTGCTTTACCAGGTTGAAGATGGAAATGCGGCTGAGCGGTTTCCCGAAACGGTTCAGGAAGAGGATGTCGTCAAAAGCCCGGGAGGCGGGCAGGGGACGGTCTTCCATGTAGGCGCGGACCGCATCGGCCGCCATCTCTCCAAGGGGCACCAGCCGCTGTTTGTCGCCTTTTCCCACCACGTCCACGAATCCTTCGTCAAAGTGGATGTGCGAGATGAGGAGCCCGGCGACCTCACTCACGCGCAGTCCGCAGCCGTAAAGCACCTCCAGGATGGCCCTGTCCCTTTTTCCGAAAGTTTTTTTCAGGTCGACGGACTCCAGGATGGCCTCCACTTCCTGCAGGCTGAGGACGGCAGGGAGGTATTTCCCCAGCTTGGGGGCGTCGACCAGGTCGCACGGATTCTCCTTCCGCTCTCCTTCCTGGACGCACCAGTCAAAGAAGGAGCGGAGGGAACTCAGCAGGCGGGCGGTGCTTCTTTTTGAAAGCCCTTCGGCGGTCACCTTGCCCAGATAGGCCTCGATATCCGCCGTCTCCATCTCTGCAGCCCCTTTCTCCGTGTTTTCCAGCAGCCCCTTCACGTCATGACAATAGGATGCCACCGTATTCGGTGACATCCTTCTCTCCAGCCGGAGGTAGTTCCGGTAGTCTTTGACTGGACTGTCCATCGGGATAAACGCCGCTATTACAGCGTGCCGTACTTTTTGCCGTACAGGAGCATCTGGCCCAGGTAGTCGTCGGTGTACACGGCCACATAGTCCGTGACGCGACCGTCGCTGCCGTAAACGGGCTGGATTTCCGGATTGATGAACCCGCCGTAAGGCTTGAGGTTGAGGGCCTCGTAGCGCTCCTTCACTTCTTTATGGAGGACCGGGTCGATATGGACGGCGTAGGTCTCGATAAGGTTCTTGCCCGCCTCATAGTCGCCTTCGGACTTGATGCGCTGGATTTCGGCCAGCAGTTCGGCGAACAGGGCACGGAGCTTTACGTAATCGTTCACGACGAAGTAGGTTTTCCCGTCGCGGACTTTCTTCACGATCACCTTGTCCTTGGCCCCTTTCTCCAGGCACCATTCGGCAATCAGCTTACGGTTTTGCATGTGCGCTTCCGTGTTCGGCCTGCCCAGTTCCACGCGGGTGAACTGCACCATGAGGCCGTTGCGGATGTAGTTGTCATATTCGGCCTTGTAGGCCTCCGGATCGGGCATGATGCCCAGTTCCACCATCTTGGGATCGGCCGTGTAATAGAGGCCGAAGAGGTCGGCGCGGGCTTCTTCCAGGGCCGATGCATATTCGCCCATGGCGGTAGTGCTTACCCCGGGAAGCAGCTGCCCGGAGGCGTGGCCCAGGCATTCGTGCAGGTCGGTGTGGATTTCGTCGGCGACGGTGCCCCACTTCTTGGCCAGTTCGATCTCCTTCTTGCTGTAGGCGAATTCCGTGAGCGTGCTGGTCGGCAGTTCCTGCGCGGCATAATCGTAGGTGTGGGTGATGTTGGCGATGGTGACGCTCTTGGAGCCGTGCTCCTTGCGGATCCAGTCGGCGTTGGGCAGGTTGATGCCGATGGGCGTGGAAGGGTAGCTGTCGCCGGACAGACAGACGGCGTTGATCACCTTGGCCGATACGCCCTTCACCGTGGCTTTACGGAATCTGGGGTCGACGGGGGAGTTGTCCTCGAACCACTGGGCGTTGGCGGAGAGGATCTCCGTGCGCTTGGAAGCCTCGAAATCCTTGATGTTCACATAACCTTCCCAAGAAGCCTTCCTGCCCAGCGGGTCATTGTAGTCTTCGATGAACCCGTTGATGAAATCCACCGTTCCCAGGGTGTCCTTCACCCATTCGATGTTGAATTCGTCCCATTTGCGGAGGTCGCCCGTCCTGTAATAATCCATCAGGATGCCGAGGGCACGCTTCTGGATGTCGTTCTCGGCCACTTCACGGGCCTTGGCCAGCTCTTCGCAGATTTTCTCGAGGGCGGGGGAGTAGATGCCGCCGATCTTCCAGGGGAGTTCGCGGACCACCCCGTCGGCCCCTTTCACCACCTTGGTGTTGAGACCATAGGAGACGGGTTCGGGATCATTGGGGTCCATGATGCCTGCGTAGTACTTCTCCACCTCTTCCCGGGTGACGTTCTCGTAGAAATTTACGGCCGAGAGCTTCACGATGTCGCCGGACGTTTCGGTGGAGCGGCGCTGCGGGTAAAGTTCCGGGCTGTAGATGACCTCCAGCAGTCCTTCGTCCTTGACGCCGGCTTTCTCCAGCAGGGAGCCGAAATACTCCCGGGAGCAGGCGGGGAAGAACTTGTCCTCCGCGTAGTGGTGGTGGATGCCGTTGGAGAAGAACAGACGTTTGGCGTACACCAGGAAATCCTGATAATCAGGGTTCTGGGGCTCTGCAGCGACGTTTTCCAGGATGGCTTCCACGGCGTGGCGCACCCGGAGGTTGTCCTTGCAGTTCTGGTCCCAGAGGATGTCCCGTCCGTACTTGGCGGCTTCCGCCAGGTGATAGGCATATTCTTTCTGCTGCAGCGTCAGATTCTCCCAACCGGGAATCCTGTAGCGCATGACCTTCAGGTCGGCAAAACTGTCGATGGTATACTTGAAATCTTCTTTGCCCGCATCGGAAACGGGTGTTTCACAGCCGGATACAAGGGCGGCCGTCCCTGCAATCATCATCATTTGGATAAACTTTTTCATCGTGGTCTGGTCTATGGTGCTAGATAGTGCAAATTTATAAATAATTCATTAACTTTGCAGAAATGTCGCCTGATTTATGCGTAGCAGAACCGTCATAATGCTGGCCGCCGTCCTGACCGTGGCCACGTCCTGTTTCAAAGACAGCAATTTCGATTTCAAGGCAGAAGGAGAAGGGTCCGCCTCTTATCTCATGCCCGGCCGCGTGGAGTCTCCGGACATCCGCAATGTCATGCTCATGGTTGCCGGCGGGTTCAATTCCCTGTCCTCTTACCTGGCCGAGGATCAGGAAATGCTCGCTTCCGGGTGGCTCCCCAACCGCACCAGTGCCAAGGACAATATCCTGGTTGTTCTGTCACGCCTCCCGGAGGAAATCGGCACCAAAGATTATTCGGTGCCCTCCGCTCCCGTTCTCTACCGGCTGTATGCCGGCACGAACGGCCTTCCGACACGGGATACCCTGAAGGTCTGGGATGCCGAAACACCTGTCAGCCTCGGTTCCACCATCGAGGAGGCCCTCCATATCGTATACAACCGATACCCTGCCAAGGGCTACGGGATGGTGTTCTCTTCGCACGCCTCCGGGTGGCTTCCCGTCGAGTATTACTTCGACCCTGCCAAATTCGAATCCTCCAAGAGCTTCGCTCCCGGCTCCGGCCGTTCCCTGTCGTCCCTGAAGTATCCCTGGCGCATGCAGAACGAGTATTTCCCGCCGCTGGACCAGGCGGAGGGCCCGGCAGTCAAGAGTGTCGGCCGGGATGACGGAAACCCTGTGTACGAGATGAACATGGACGATTTCGCCCGTGCCATCCCCTTCAAGCTGGATTACCTCCTCTTCGATGCGTGCCTGATGGGCTGTGTGGAGGTGGCCTGGGAACTCCGCGAAAAGGCCGACCTGGTGGGCTTCTCCCAGACGGAAGTGCTGGCCGACGGGTTCGACTACTCCACGATCAGCATGGACCTGCTCCTGAATACTCCGGATCCGAAATCCGTCTGTGAAAATTATTTCAAGCATTACGATGCCTTGACCGGCGATTACCGTTCCGCCACCATCAGCCTGGTGGATACCCGGGAGATGGACGGCCTTGCCGCCCTCTGCAAAACCCTCTTCGAAAAATACCGGACGCAGATTGCCGCCCTCAAAGGGAAGGATGTGCAGGGCTATTTCCGCCAGAACCGCCATTTTTATTACGACCTGGAAGACATCCTGGTGAAGGCGGGCATCTCGGAAGAGGAGCATGCGCAGCTTTCTGCCGCACTGGACAAGTGCGTGATTTACAAGGCAGCTACTCCTTCTTTCCTGAGCATCACCATCTCCCGTTACTCCGGTTTCTCCATGTATCTTCCTTCCATGGGTTCCACATACCTGGACAATTTCTACCGGAGCAAGGTTGCCTGGAACAAGGCCACTTCCCTGATCAATTGATAATCAAATATGAAAAGTTTCTTTAAAACTGTTCTGGCCGTCATCTGCGGCATCCTCATCCTGCAGATCGTCGGCTTCTTTTTCCTGATGGGGCTCATCGGCGGCGCCGCCGCTTCCGGCAGCAAGACGGTCCTTCCCCGAAACGGGGTGCTGGATATCACCCTGGCCGATTATGCCATCACCGAGCAGAGCCAGGAGAATGTCCCGGACTTCATGTCCATGAGCATGACCGGGTCGGTAGGCCTGTGGGATGCCGTCCAGGCCATTGAAGCCGCCGCGGCCGATCCTGCCATCAAGTGCATCTTCCTCCGTCCGGACACTCCCTCTGCGGGCATGGCGGGCCTGGAAGAACTGCGGGCCGCCCTGGCCGGTTTCCGCCGCAGCGGCAAGCCGGTTGTGGCCTATACCGAGAACCCTGACAACGGCGGCTATTACCTGGCCACCGTGGCCGACAAGATCTATATGACCTCGTATCATGGCGGAACGTATTCGCTGATGGGCCTCACCAGCCAGCAGTTCTTCCTGAAGGATATCCTCGCGAAGGTGGGGGTGAACGTGCAGCTGATCCGCCACGGCAAGTACAAGAGCGCCGGCGAGATGTTCATCCGCAACGGCTCCTCACCGGAAAACCGGGAACAGTACCAGGTCATGATCAACTCGTCCTGGAAGGCTTATGCCGATGCTATCGCGGAAGCCCGCGAAATGCCGGTGGAGACCTTCAACGGGCTCATCGACGGCCTCAAACTCGTTTTCCCGGAGGATTTTCTGGAGAACGGCCTGGTGGACGAGCTGATGGACCGGGAGACCCTGATCGGCAAACTCTGCACTCTGGCCCAGGTCCAGTCGAAGGATGACCTTCATCTGGTGGGCCTGCCGGACTATATCGCCGCCAAGGTTCTCAATCTGCCCGGCCGCACCAACGTGGCCGTGCTCTTCGCCGATGGTGAGATCACCGACGGGAAAGGCCCCAACCTGGCCGCAGACAGTTTTGTGCAGGTGGTGGACCGCATCCGCAAAGACGCATCCATTAAGGCCGTGGTGCTCCGCGTAAATTCTCCGGGCGGCAGCGTCACCGCCGCGGAAAAGATCCGCAGCGCCCTGGACCTGCTGGGGAAGGAAAAACCGCTCGTCGCCTCATACGGTGACTATGCCGCCTCCGGCGGATACTGGATCTCCAGCGGCTGCCAGAAGATTTTCACCGACAAGACCTCCCTCACGGGCTCCATCGGCGTTTTCTCCATGATCCCCGAGTTCTCCCAGGTTTCCAGGAAACTGGGCGTGGGCATCGAGAGCGTCACTTCCAACAAGCACGGTGACATGCTGTCGCTGATGCGTCCGTTCTCGCCCGAGGAGACCGCCTACATGCAGGCCACCGTGGAGGATATCTATGACCGGTTCGTAGGCCTGGTGGCTGCCAGCCGCGGGATGGACACCCCCGCCGTGGACGAAATCGCCCAGGGACGCGTATGGGCGGGCAGCGATGCGCTGGGAATCGGCCTGGCCGATGAGGCCGGCACGCTGAAGGACGCCGTCCTGTATGCCGCCTCCCTTGCCGGCCTGTTCTCGGCCGAAGACTACAAGGTGGTGACCTATCCGGGTGTACCTACCACGCTGGAATCTCTCATCGCCCTGCTTGGACAAGGGCACGAAGAGCCTACCGTGCTCGCCGGAACGCCGTTTGGAGCGGTTGCAAAGACGCTCATGAAATCGCTGCAGGGTGATCGTCCCGTGACGATGTACGCCCGCATGCCTTATTGCCTGGACATCCGTTGATATGGAGAATCAGAAACTTACGCCGCTGAAATTCCTCCCGGACGTGCAGGAATTCCCCTGGGGCAGGGCGGAATACCGCCTGGCCGACCTGGGCTTTGTGGATTCCATGGCCTCGGAAGGCTGGCTGGGCGGCAATACGCTCAGCGACATCATGGAAACCTACCTGGAGCGCGTAGTGGGGGAGACCTCCTTCGACTGGTACGGCACGCAATTCCCGGTGCTCGTCAAGCATCTGGACATCAAGGGCCGCTGCGCCCTGCATGTGAATCCGGACGACGAGACCGCCGAGCAGCGCTACGATGCCTTCGGAAAAACAGCCCTCTGGTACGTGGAGGCCTGCGGCCCGGATGCCCGTCTGTACCTGGGCTTCCGCAGGGATGTATCGGCCGAAGAATTCTTCCGCTCCTGCGAAGAAGGGACGGTGGAGGATCTCCTTTACAGTGTAAGGCCCGTTCCTGGTGACAGTTATCTGGTGCTTCCGGGACAGGTGCATGCCGCGCAGGATGTCCGCCTCCTGGAGATTGCAGAGGCTTCCGAGCTCAGCTTCCGTCTGCACGACTGGGACCGCTCCGGACGCGAACTCCATCTGGAGGAGGCCTTCGACCTTATCGAGTTCAAGGCTTCACCCCGTCCCAAACCGCTGAAAGAGGGAACGCTGGCCGTGACCGAGCAGTTCACCGTCAACGCCATCGGCCTTCGGGAACCCCTCCAAAGCCATTCTTCCGGCGAAGACTCTTTCCTCGTCTATGTCTGTGCCAGAGGCAGTGCCGCCGTGCAGGTAAAAGATGCCGGAAGCTACCGGATGAACCCCGGGGAAGTGGTGCTGGTCCCCTCCGAAGTGGCCGATTTCTTCCTCGTCCCCACCGAGGCCGATACCCTGCTCCTGGAAGTGCGGCTGGATCCCCGCCGGAGCGACGATCTTGTTTCCGAACCCGTAGACGAATAACCACCATGGCAGAGACCCGTATAGACAAATACCTCTGGGCGATCCGGGCCTTCAAGACCCGCACCGATGCCACCGACGCCTGCAAGGGCGGCAAAGTGAAAATCGGCCCGGTGAATGCCAAGCCTTCCAAGGCTGTACAGCCGGGGGATGTGATCCAGGTACGCAAGGGGGCCGTCGTATTTACCTATAAGGTGATACAGCCCCTGGAACATCGCGTGGGCGCCAAACTCGTGCCCGATTATGCCGAGAATCTCACATCGCCCTCCGAACTGGAAAAGCTGCGTGCACCCGTGGAGACCTTTTTCCTGACCCGCGACCGCGGTGCCGGCCGTCCCACCAAGAAAGACCGCCGCGAGATAGAGCAGGCCTGGGACGCCATCGACTTCGGCGACATCCCGGACGACGTGGCCGCCCGCTTCGGCCTCTCCGACGAAGATCTGGAATCGCTGTAGCTACCTTCCGCAGATCATCTTGAAATCGCACCAGGCGCAGGTCTTCAGGTCTTCCGTCCGGTCAAAAGGTACGGCAGGATCGTCCAGGCGGTCCAGCAAGGCGGCGAGATGTTCCTTCATCAGTTTCGAGAATTCCGGGCTTTCGGTCTGGTCTTTCAGCGGTCCGGTGTAGAGCCGGGCCGTGCTGTAGATGGAGTTCACCAGCGTATAGCCGCTGAAGGCAGGGTCCTGATGGGCGAAATAGTCGTACAGGAATAGCTGCAGGGCGATTTTGGGCTTGTCGCTTCCGGGAGGTCCGAAGAGTTTTTCCGCCACGTCGCCGGCATTCTCGTCCGTGATGGCGATCTCCTCGTCCTTTACCTTTCCGGTCTTGTAATCCAAGATACGGACTTCCCCGGGGAGGTAACTGTCGATCCGGTCCACGAATCCCTTGAAGCGGAATCCATGGAAAGCGGCGTGCCGCTCATTCTCCAGGCCGATGATGCGGAACCCTTCCGCTCCGGCCTCTCCGAGCAGCGTGCGGTCGTGCTCCAGCGTGGCCTGGACATAGTCCAGCAGCACTTCTTCCAGCACCAGGTTGCGTCCGCTCACTTCCACTGTCTTCATTTCTTTCATCACCCCTTCGCGGATGCGCCGCCGGAGTCCTTTCCCGTCTTTCTGCATCCGGCCGATGTCTCCCGCAGTGAGGGTCTTGCCGATGAAAGGCGTGTACAGATCCTGCATCACCCGGTGGAATACGTTGCCGATCATGCCGGCATCCAGCGATTCGGCCACCTCATCCTCCGCTTTCAGGCCCTTCACGGCCTGGTAGTAGAACTTGGCCGGGCACAGGAGATAGCTTTGAAGCAGCGTGGCGGACAGTTCCTTCCCCCGGATGATGCGGATATCCTCCTCCGTCTTGGGGATGGCTCCGGGAGGGGCGACCGAATTGAGCTGTGCGGCGGCTTCCAGACGGGTTACGGGCAGCTTGAAATGGTATTCCAACTGCTTGATATACCGGCTTTCCTCGCCGTTCTTGAGGCCTTCCGTGCGGTTGTCGCAGACGAGCCAGACTTTCTCGGCCCGCTGGATCATGCGGTAGAAATAGTAGGCCCAGACGGCGTCCTGGTATTCATAGGTGGGCAGGCCGAATCCCTTCCGCAGTTCCGGCGGGATGAACGACGAAATGTAACTCCTCCGCGGGAAGGTGCCTTCGTTGGCGCTGAGGATGACCAGGTTCCGGAAATCCAGCGCACGGGTTTCCAGCGGGCCCATGATCTGAAGTCCCTGGAGCGGTTCGCCCCTGAAAGGGACGGAAATGCCCTGCAGCAAGCCGTCCAGGATTCTCAGATACGTGGCGGGCAGCACCGGAAGGTCGATGTCGGAGAGCATGTTCAGGACGGTATGGTAGCGTTTGGCGAAGTCCAGCTCCAGCAGGAGGTCTCCCTCCGGTCCCAGCCTCCGGCCGATGTACCCGACAATCTCCGACAGATACGCTTCCAGAGCGTGGTTCTGCGCTGCCGAGGCTTCCTTGAGGTCGTGGATGACGGGGCGGAAAACCAGGTCCAGGAAAGGCCCTCCCTTCAGGTCCTCCAGCGGGATATAGTACTTCCCGGCCGCTTTTACCCGGTTCATCTTCTCTTTCTCCTGCGGCGTGAGCACCTCCCGGAACAGGCTGGCCGACAGTACGGCGTGTGCGTTCCGATGGTAGAAGTACCATCCGTCCGGACGGAGGCGGAGCCGCAGCTGCATCTGTCCGACGGCGTTGAGGAGGGTGTAGACGGCGCTTCCCGTCATCGGGTAGCCCATGGTTACGTTGATGCTGCCGTGCTCCGGCGGGATGGAGTTCAGCAGGGGAAGCAGGAGCGTTTCGTCCGGCAGCACGAAGGCGGTTTCCACCGGGTCGCCGTCCGCCTCCGCGAGGATGGCGGGTGCCAGTTTTACCTGCCCCACCGCCGACGGGACGCTGATGACCCGGATGTCCGGCTTGGCCAGTCCTTCCGGGTCCGGCTTGAATGCGGGAGGGAACTCCTGGATGTTATCGGCCAGGAAAAGGGACGATTTGTTCCTGGGATCCCTGATTTCTTCCGACACGAAGTCCCAGACGAACTCTGCCAGGCGGGCGTCCCGCATTTTCTGCAGCAGCTTTTTCTCGCAGGTGTTCAGGGCGTTGAGGCCGATGAACACGAACTGCTCCGTCCCCGGAAATACGGGTTCCAGGATGTCCCGGACGGGGCTTTCTTCCAGTTTTCGCGCCAGGTCCCGGTAAACCTTCCCCTCGTAGGTCATGCCCGACTCTTCCAGCCGTCCGTTGAAATCTTCATACAGTGGGTAGAGGATGTTCCAGAGGCGGAGGAAACGCTCCTTCATGATGCCTTCTTTCCTTTCCCGGAAATGGGACAGGAAATGGTCGATGGCTTCCCGCTGGACGGGCGTGAGGTAGGAATAATTGTCCTGGATGGCCTTGAGGTCGGCCACATTCTGGAACAAGACCTTGGGGTCTGCCAGATATTTGTCCACGTCGTTGAAATCGGCCAGGATCATGTCGCCCCAGAAGATGAATTCGTCCAGGGGCTCGGCGTTGGGATAGAGCGTTTTGTAACTCCCGTAAAGGGTCATGAGAAGGCGTACCCGGTCGGTCACCTCCACCCCGTGCACCAGGCAGAAGAAATCGTTGATGGTGTACATGGGAGGAACGGAGAGCGGGCAGCCTTCCTGCCGGACCCTCTCCGCCAGGTATTTCCGGAAGAAGACGATGGAACGTCGGTTGGGAAACACGAAGCAGGTCTTCTCCAGTGTTTCCCTGTTATAATAGTGCTCTGCGGCTTGTTTCAGGAACGGTGTCATGGGCTCGGATAAAACTCGTTTACTAAAGTAGTGATTTTTTTGGAATAAATGATTATATTTGTAAATGGAAGTTTAATTAGAAAAATTCCAAAGTACAACAATTAAAGGATAAAAGTATGAAAAAGAAATTCAGATGTCTGGTCTGCGGTTATGTCTATGAAGGGGAGAACCCTCCCGCAGAATGCCCTGTTTGCCATGCCAAGGCCGACAAGTTCGCCGAGGTGAAGGACGAGGAAGGCAAGCCCCAGTGGGCCTGCGAGCATGTGATCGGCGTTGCCAAGGACTGCGATCCCGAAGTGCTTGCCGGCCTGAGGGACCACTTCACGGGCGAATGCTCGGAAGTGGGCATGTATCTGGCGATGAGCCGTCAGGCAGAACGCGAAGGCTATCCCGAGGTGGCCGATGCCTTCAGGCGCTATGCCTTTGAAGAGGCCGACCATGCCGCCCGCATCGCCGAACTGCTGGGCGAGGTGGTCTGGGACACCAAGACCAACCTCAAGAAGCGCTATGAGGCTGAGGCCGGCGCCTGCGAAGGCAAACTGGCCATTGCCAAGCGTGCCAAGGCCCTCGGCTACGATGCCATCCACGACACCATCCACGAAATGGCCAAGGATGAAGCCCGCCACGGCGCCGGCTTCCTGGGCCTGTACAACCGCTTCTTCAAGAAGTAAAAGCGTGAAAACTTAAAACAAAAGAGAGTGACCTGGTCACTCTCTTTTGTTTATTCGGCGTTTTCGTAGCCGAAGTAGAAGTTCTTCTTGGCGGTGGGTACGCCGGTGCGCATCCAGGCGGGCTCCGGATCGCCCTTCAGGTAGTGGTCGAAGAACTGCTGCAGGCGGATGGTGAGGTCTTTGCGGTTGCGGCGCTGGCGCAGGTTGTGCGCTTCGTCGTTGTATTCCAGCAGCCAGGCCGGCTTGCCCAGACGCCTCAGTCCCATGAACATTTCGATGCCCTGATACCACGGCACGGCGCCGTCGGCATCGTTGTGCATGATGAGCACCGGGGTGGTCACGTTCGGCAGCTTGAACAGGGCGGAATTCTCCAGATACAGTCCGGGAGCCTCCCAGAGGGTCTGGCCGATGCGGCTCTGTCCCTGCTCGTACTGCACCTGCCGGCTGTTGCCGGATTCCCAGCGGATGCCGCCATAGGCCGATGTCATGTTGGAGACGGGCGCTCCGGCACCGGCGGCCTTGAACATGTCCGTGCGGGTGATCAGGTAGGCCACTTGATAGCCACCCCAGCTCTGTCCCTGGATGGCCATGTTGTCCTTGTCGATCCACGGGAAGGCGGTAAGCGACTCGGCCCCGCTCACAATGCAGTTGTAGGCCGATTCGCCGGGGATGCCGGCGGCATAGACGATGTCCGGGACAAACACCACGTAGCCCCTGGAGACATAGAACGGGATGTTGATGATGGACCAGCTGGGCTGCACGGTATAGTGGGTGTACAGGCTTTCGGAATACTTCTCGTAGAAGTAGATCATCACCGGATATTTCTTCTCGGGCGTCCAGTCTTCCGGTTTGTACAGCAGGCCGTCCAGCGGAGTGCCGTCGTAGGCGTTCCAATGGTAGAGTTCCACCGTGCCCCAGTTGTAGTCATTGATCTGCGGGTTGATGGCGGTGAATTTCTGCTCGCCCTTGCCCAGGGCGGCGGTGTAGTACACATCCATCGGATCGCGGAAATTGCCTTTCAGGTAGGTGTACACATCGGCCTTGGAGGCTTTTTGGACGCCGGACCAGGTGTAGCCGCCCTTTGCCAGCGTCTTGAAGGACTTTTCGGGAGCGGCCACCTGCACGCTGGCGAGGCCGTTTTCCTTGGTGGCGTTGTCGAAGATGCTCATCAGGATGGTTTCGGAGGGGGCGATGCCCGGCTTTTCGTCGCGGTCCTTCGTGCTGATGTAGCGGTAGGTGAGGCCTTTTTCGCGGCCGGCGGTCAGGCGCACCGGTTTTCCTCCGTCCACGGGAACCTTCCAGATGTCATAGAAGTCGTAGAGGAGCACGTCTGCGTCGCCCTCGGTCCAGCCGGCAGCGCCGTAAGGATAGGGAAGGGAAGGGGTGTCGCTCTCTTCGTTCCAGAAATTCACGCCGGCTTCCCTGCCCAGGGGGCGGGCCTTGCCGGAGGCGATGTCGTAGAGGGTCCAGCCGCGGCCCTTGCTGTCCCACCAGAGGATGTACTTGGCGTCGGGCGAGAGCCGGGCCGATGCGAGGGCCCCTTCGGCCACCTGCCTGCGGGATCCGTCCTTGAGGGATACCAGGGAGATGCGCACCGCCGCGGCTTCGTTCCACTGCGACTCTACAGGATTCACCGGCTCCTGCAGCAGGGCCACGGGGGCATCCCAGCGGTCGCCGGAAGCCAGCCGGCCGAACTTGGAATCTTCCAGGAGGGTCAGTTTCCCGTCATTCACGAGGGCCGTGTACACGCGCTCCCTGTCGCGCTGGAGCGAGAGCTTGTCGTGCGGAGGAAGGGTGGGGGCGTCCCAGTTCCAGATGTCCAGTCCGGGCAGTTCGAACGATACCAGGGTGGTATCCTCCGGCGCTTCAAAAGGCTGGACGCCGGCAAAGATGCGGCTGCCGTCGTGGCTGAAGAAATAGGTTGTGTTCTGGGTCATGCCCCAGTCTTCCGGAAGGCCCTGCCGGGCATCTTTGTCCACCAGTTTCACGGCTTTTCTGTCGGCCGTGCGGTAAAGATAGAGGGAAGGATGCTTGCTGCCGGTCTTCAGGGTGTCGTCGGCCACGGTGAAGAGGGCCTGGGTGCCGTCTTCATTGAAGGCGGGGAGCTTGTGCCAGGCGGCGGTATCGGCCAGGAAATGGCTTTCCCGCCCTGCAACGCTGTAGAACCCCGTTTCGGAGGTTTTCTTGTCGCATTTGCGTACCAGCGCCAGCTGCAGGCCGTCCTTCGAGAAGGCATAGTCCTGGATATGGCGGAGGGTGTCGATGCTGCCGTCGGCGAAGTGGTAGACGGCCAGGGGCGATCCCATGTCTTTGTCTTTCCGTTCCTTCTTGGGAATGAAGGTGGTGTCGGCCGTAGTGAAGGCGAAGGCCTTGAGGGCATGGCGGCCGGCTTTGTAGCCTTTCACATCCGGGAACCGGGTCACGGAGCCCGTCCGGAGGTCGATCACCGCCAGCGAGTCTTTGGGCATGTCATCCCCTTTCTTCTTGTCGATGCGGGCCTGCCGGGTCTTGGCGTACTGCGGCTTGATGAGACAGACGGCGAAGGACTCGTCGTCCAGGACCTGTGCCTGGTACCCGCGTTCAATCTCGATGACGCGGCCTTTCTTGCCCATGACGCGGATGGTGAGCTTGCCGTCGCCTTCCTGGGGATTCACTTCATAGGTGAGCACGTTTCCTTTGGGTGAGAGCGTGGTGGTGCCTACGGCTTCCCAACTGTCGTACACCGAGTGGTCCAGCGGTTTTTTCTGCGCGGACAGCGTTACGGAAATGGCCAGGATGGCGGCCATCAGAAGGATTTTTTTCATATTTCAGGGGATTACAGATAAATCTACATAGCCTTTGACGCCGTAAACTACAGCCTTGTCGGAGAATTGCCACAGGGTCCATTCCCCGGTCACGGGCGGTTCATGGTTGTAGCGGGCAATCCAGAGAGGGTAATAATCCAGAATATCAGCCATGAGGTTGTCCTGGGCAAACTTGTCGGAGGTGTAAACCACCGGTTTCCGGCCGTAATGGGCTTCCACGGCGCGGAGCCAGGCAAGCGCGTTGCGGTTCAGTTCTTCCCGCGTGCAGCCGTTGTGGAGGGTTTCCATGTCCAGCACCGGAGGCAGGTCCCGGTGGGTGAGCGTGACGGTTTCAATATAGTTCTGCGCCTGTTCCAGCGGGTCGGTGGAAGTCCTGAAAAAATGGTAGGCTCCGCGGAGAATACCCACCCGCCCGGCTTCGGCCCAGTATTCCGGGAACCTGTCGTCTTTCATGGATACCCCTTCCGTGGCCTTGATGTACACCCTGGAGAGGGGCAGCACCGCATGGGCATGGAGGAGGTTCTTGCTGGTGCGGCCGTCCTGGTCGATCATGACCCGGAGCGAATCCCACACGATGTCTTTGTTGTGATGGGAGATGTCCATGGCAAAGTGCCTGTACCCGGCGGGGACGGAGGCGCCTGTCTGATGGTCGCCCCCTTCGATCCAGTGCGGAATGAGGATGGCCAGGGCCATGAAGGCCAGCCCTCCGGCTGCCGCCCACCACGGCAGGTTCAGCTTTCGCTGCACCTGCTTCTTTTTCCCGGAAGCGGGCTTCCGGACGGTTTTCTTCCGGCCCGTTCTATTTGCCCGGACGGGCGTACTTCCTGAGGACGGCGGCATCGTGAATGACCAGGTTTTCCAGGATATAGATGACAAAAATGGCAAAGACGGCCAGGCTGAGGTGCTTTCCGCTCACGACGACGGCCAGCAGGACTGCGACGGACAGGGCCAGGAAAACGATCCGTTTGGCATCCAGCAGCTTGTGGCCGGGTTTCACCTTCATGCCGAACATGGGAATCTCACTCACCAGCAGTACGCCCAGCAGGACGGACAGCGTGGGCAGGAACCAGGGAGCCTCCGCCCAGGCGGCCAGGAAGGAGCCGGGCGTGGCATGGACGTAGCAGCATAGCGCCCCCGAGATCATGGCCGCCGTAGGGGTGGCCACGCCGATGAAATCCGTCTCCTGTCGCTCGTCGATGTTGAATTTGGCCAGCCTGAGGGCGCTCATCACCGCCAGGAAAAGGGGAAGGTAGCTGCTCCACGAGGGACCGCCCAGCCGTTGCATGGTTTCCACCAGCATCAGCGCGGGCAGCAGGCCGAAACTGACCATGTCACAGAGGGAGTCCAGTTCTTTGCCGATGGCCGAATAGGCCCCCAGCAGCCGGGCTGCCAGCCCGTCGCAGAAGTCGAAGACGGCGGCGGCGAGCATGCATGCGAAGGCGATGTCCGGACGGTGCTGGAACGTGAAAATCACTCCCATGGCCCCCGCGAGGAGGTTCATGGAAGTGATTGTGTTGGGAATATGCTTTTTCAGCGCCATTATTTAGATGCCCAGCTTCTTGCGGAGATCCTTGGGAATGGCATTCTTGTTGACGACGAAGTTGAGGGTCTTGCCCTTCACGAAGTTCTCCGACATATACCATACGCCCTTGTAGGCACCGGTCTCGCCCCAGGAGTTCTTGATCATGTAGTACTTGGTGCCGTTCTGGTCCTTGGCGATGCCGAACAGGTGCATGCCGTGGTCGTCGGTGGAGGTCTTCTCGTCGAACCACAGCTGGCGGTTCTCCTGGTTCACCTCGATTTCCTTTACGGCCTTGGGGGCCTCGGGCTTGGCATCGTCGCGGCCCACCCAGCGCTCCTGGTCGGAGCCGGTGGTGACGCGGGCTTCCTGGTCTACCAGAATGGCCAGGCCGTTGCGGGTGAAGCCGGCCTCGGAGACGTCACCGCCCCAGGCTACGGTGTAGCCGTTCTCGATGGCGTTGTCGATGATGGCCATGAACTCGTCCAGGGGAACGTTCCAGGACTGGGTCCAGCGCCAGTTGTCCTGCACCTCGATGGCGAAGGAGGTGTAGAACGGATGGTGGGTGAAGGAGGTGAAGCCCACGTAGTCGTCCGGGTTGATGCCCAGGGCGTCACGGTAGCTTTCGGGGGTGTAGGTGACACCGTTCACCACGAAGTTTTCGGGAATTTCGCCCATGTAGGCATCCAGGATGCCGTCAACACCCTTGGGCCACACGGCGGTGAGCTTGCGGTTGGGGTTCTTTACGACAGCGTCTACATAGCCCTTGAGTACGGCGTCGAGTTCTGCCTGGACGGGCAGGTCGTAGCCATACTGCAGTCCGGAATAGGCACTCTGGGGAATCACGCCGTAGGAACGGATCACATCCAGCACGTCGCCGAAGTCGGAGCCAGCCCCGTACTGGAGCTTACCGTCCAGGCGGACGAACTTGAGGGAACGGTCGTAGTAGGCCTTGCGGACAACGAACATTTCCGACAGGTCCGGATACTGGGACTCGTTCTTCAGGCCCTTGTTCTTGATCACTTCCGATTCGAGGAAAGAGAGGGCGGAGAAGCACCAGCAGGTGCCGCTGCGGTTCTGGTTCTTGATGGAGGTGACGGGATTTTCCTTGACCACGGTGAACTTGTAGTCTTCCGGTTTCACCGCAGTGGCGTTCTGTGCGCTTGCGCAGACGCTTCCGGCGAGGGTGGCGAGGGCTGCCACAAGGATGATGGATTTACGCATATCGTTTTGTTGAATAGGTTTCTCTTACAAATGTAAAGGTTTTATTGTAATTTTGCAACTCAATATGAAAACAGTCTTATATATCCATGGAATGGGCGGAGGCGGAGACAGCCGCATTCCCCGCCTGCTGGCGGAAATCTTTGAGGGAACGGAAATCCGCGTCATCGTCCGCACCTACAGTTTCGATCCGGAAGCGGGGGCGGAGCAGATTGCCGGCTGGGTGCACGAGGTGCGCCCGCGCCTTGTCATCGGCGAATCGCTCGGTGCCATCCAGGCCCTTCGCGTGGAAGGCGTGCCGCACCTTTTCGTATCGCCCTCCCTGGGCGCCCCGGCCCTCCTTTACAAACTCCGTCCCGTCTCATTTTTCGCCATCGGCCGATGGTACCTGCATCACCGCTTCCCTGTGAAGGAAGGCGACCGCCAGCCCCTCCTGTTCACCCCGAAGGTACTTGCCAAATACAGGGATCACGAAAAGAAAGCGCTGGAAGCCGCCCGCCGGGACCTCGCCGAAGGCCGTCCATTCTTTGCCTTTTTCGGGACGATGGACCATTACAAACGCTCCGGCGTGGTGCAGTTGGGGCTCTGGGAGAATCTTTTCGGAAAGACGTACCAGGAGTATGAAGGCTCCCATTTCATGGAGGAGGAATATGTCCGCTCGCTGCTGGTCCCTAAAATTGAAGAGTTCCTCTCGTTGCAAAAATAGCGGGAATTGCGTATTTTTGTACTTTCTACCATAGAACAACCGTATGAGAGGAAGAATCCTGTTTCCGATAGCGGCCTTCGCCGCCCTCCTCGCCGCCTGCAAGCCCAAGGCGCCGGCCCCCCGTCCTGCCGTGCCGCTGGTGCACGCCATCGTGGCCGATACATCCGGCCTGGGACGCCTCGTCGCCCATGCCGGTCATCAAGGGAACCGCGGTTCCGTCGCCATCATAGGCGACCCCGCCGATGCCATCGGCCTGGCCAGGATGTTCCTGGTGGCGGACCGCGCCGACAATATCGACGGCAGGGCCCTGAGAGACTCCCTCCCGGACTTCGCCGGCGAAAGTTTCGACGTGATCCTGGACGCCTTCAACGCCCCTTACATCCATTTCCTGTCCGAAGGGCGTCAGGCGGAAAGGACCGACAGTCTCCGCACTGCGGCGGTCCAGAACGCCGTCTTTGCCTGGGACACCACCTGTGTCACCTCTGCCGCAGACCAGCGGTCCCTCCTGCCCAAGTCGCAGGCCAAAGTGGTGATTTTCACCTCTTCGCTGCAGGCGGAGTTCGGCCTGTTCGACGTAGACACGCTCCAGCAGCTCACCGGCGCATCCACCGTGCTCCTTTCCCCGGTGAACACCCTCCTGGACGATGCCTTCGCCGCCGGCGCCCGCAACCTGGCGGTGTGGACCTCGCGTGACGTACGCCTCTCCCATGCATGGGAGGATGTCTTCGCCCGCCGGCAGAGCCCGGAGGCCCATCTGCAGGTCATCACCCCGGACCCGGCGCTGGATGTGCGCACGGAATTCAGGAACCTCCTCCGGCAGTACCGCTCCGCCGGCCGGGGGCTGGACGCGCTGATCATCGACAGTTATTCCGTCAACCGCGCCCCGCTCCTATCCGAACTGGCCATGATCCGCCAGGAGGGCACCGACGAAGATGCGGCCCTGTCCCGCATGCTCTCGCCGGATTTCCGCATCCTGGATCCGGCCACATCGGCCATCGACGCCACCTACCGGCTTTTCCGGGAGCGCAACTTGTTCACGCACCGCATAGCCCTTCCTTTCGCCCGCTACTACGAGACGGTGGAATCCCAGGACGGCAGTCCGGTCCTGATGGAAGTGGCCGCAACCTATGCCCAGAAAGCCTATGTTCCAGATATCGATTAGTCCCGAAGAAATAGGCGCGCTGGAACTGGCTTCCTTCCCCGGCGAAATCGTGGTGGTGGATGCGCCTGGAGAACCCCTGGACAAGGCCGTCCGTTACCTTAAACACCAGAAACTGCTGGGCTTCGACACGGAAACCCGTCCCACCTTCACCCCGGACCAGCACAGTACCGGGACCGCCCTCCTGCAGTTGTCGGGGAGCGGGAAGGCCTTCCTCTTCCGGCTCAAGAAAATCGGCCTTCCAAGGCCTCTGGCCTCCATCCTGGCCAATCCCGCCATCGTGAAAGTAGGAGCCGCCACCCGGGACGATATCCGCGGCCTGCAGAAAATCACCCACTTCGCCCCCAAGGGATTCGTGGACCTGCAGTCCATTGTGTCGGAATACGGAATCCGGGACAAGAGCGTGAAGAAAATGACCGCCATCATCCTTGGCGTGAAAATATCTAAGGCCCAGCAGCTTTCCAACTGGGAGGCAGAGCATCTGTCGGACTCGCAGCTGCGTTATGCAGCCACGGACGCCTGGGTCTGCCGCGAGATGTACCGGAAACTGCAGACCTCCGAAAAGCATCCCCTTACTCCAGAAGAACTTAATCCCGTACAACAGAATGGATAAAGTCATTCTCCGCCCCCGCCGGGAGGAGTCCCTCCTGCGTTTCCATCCCTGGGTCTTCTCCGGGGCCATCGCCCAGATCGCCGGCCATCCCGCAGAGGGAGACCTGGTGGGCGTGTTTTCTTCAGACGGACAATTCCTGGCCTGGGGCCACTACCAGATAGGCTCCATCGCCGTACGCATCCTGAGTTTTGACGAAGACCCCACCCGGGCCGATTTCTGGACCCTGATGCTTGCCCGCGCCCTCAGGATGCGGGAAGCGTGCGGTCTCCACGGCAACCCTTCCACGGACTGCTACCGGCTGGTGCACGGGGAAGGGGACGGCCTGCCCGGCCTGATCGTGGACTATTATGGGGGCGTGTGCGTGATGCAGGCCCATTCCGTTGGCATGTTCCGTGCCAAGGGCGCTGTCTGCGCCGCCCTCCGTGAAGTGTACGGGGACGCCCTGAAAGCCGTATATGACAAGAGTTCCGGCACCGCCCCCTTCAAGGCCGGCCTGGACCTGATCGACGGCTATCTGTGGAAGGCCGAAGGATTCTCGGACGACGAGCAGGTGGTCTCGGAGAACGGCCACCGGTTCTTGGTGAACTGGACCGAAGGCCAGAAGACAGGCTTCTTCCTGGACCAGCGCGAGAACCGCTTCCGCGTGGGCACCCTGGCCAAAGGCCGGACGGTGCTGAACCTCTTCTGCTATACCGGCGGCTTCTCCATCTATGCACTGGGCAACGGCGCCCTCCACGTGGATTCCGTGGACAGTTCCAGAAAAGCCATGGACATGGTGGACCGGAACGTGGCCCTGAACGGCTTCCCGGCCGGTTCCCACACCTCTTATTGTGCCGATGCCATGGAGTTCCTCCGCGACGTGCCGGAAGGGAAATACGACCTGATGATCGTGGATCCGCCGGCCTTCGCCAAGCACCGCGGCGCCCTCAAGAACGCCCTCAGGGCCTATCAGCGTCTCAATGCCGCCGCCATCTCCAAGGTGGCGCCCGGCGGTTTCGTGTTCACCTTCAGCTGCTCGCAGGTGGTGGACAAGGAGGCCTTCGCCCTGGCCGTGTTTTCCGCCGCGGCCCAGACCGGCCGCAGCGTCCGCATCCTGGACCGCCTGAACCAGCCCGCCGACCACCCCGTGAACATCTATCACCCCGAAGGCGAATACCTGAAGGGACTGTTGCTGTATGTAGAATAACCGTTATGGCAGAGGCTTACATGTTTCCCACTTCCGTGAAGGAGGTGCAGGCGCTGGGCTGGGATTACATAGACGTAATCCTGTTCACCGGCGACGCCTTCGTGGACCATCCCTCCTTCGGAACGGCCGTCATCGCCCGCTGGCTCCAGAAATGGGGCTACCGCGTGGCCGTGGTGCCGCAGCCCAACTGGCGGGACGACCTGCGCGATTTCCGGAAACTGGGAGCCCCGAGGCTCTATTTCGGCCTCAATTCCGGGGCGATGGATTCCATGGTGAACCATTACACCGCCTCCAAACGCCTCCGTCACGACGATGCCTATACCCCCGACGGAAAGGCCGGCGCCCGTCCGGACTACGCCGTCACCGTCTATACCAGGATCCTGAAAGAACTCTTCCCGGACGTCCCGGTCGTGATCGGCGGCATCGAGGCCTCCCTTCGCCGCCTCACCCATTACGACTATTGGAAAGACTGCCTGATGCCTTCCGTCCTGGTGTCCTCCGGCGCCGACTGGCTCTGCTACGGCATGGGCGAAAGGCCGATGCTGGAACTGACCCGGGGCATCGAGAAAGGCTGGTCCCGCCACCGCATGCGGCAGATTCCCCAGCTGGCCTTCTATGTAAAGGGAAAGATGCCCGGTCAAGCCGGGCATCTGGTGCTCCATTCCTTTGAGGAATGCCAGAAAGACAAGCGGGCGTTCGCGGAGAATTTCCACTGGATTGAGACGCATGCCAACATGATGCATCCCGACACCATCATCGAACCGGTGGAAGACGGGTTCGTGCAGATCAATCCGCCTTATCCTCCCGCCACCACCGAAGAGATGGATTCTTTCTGGGACCTGCCTTACACCAAGCTGCCGCATCCGCGCTACAAAGGCAAGCGCATCCCGGCCTACGACATGATTAAATTCAGCGTGAATACGCACCGGGGCTGCTTCGGCGGCTGTAATTTCTGTACCATCGCCGCCCATCAGGGAAAGTTCATCTCGTCCCGGAGCGAGGCGTCCATCCTCAAAGAGGTGAAGGCCCTGAACAACCTGCCGGACTTTGCGGGAAACATATCCGACGTGGGCGCCCCTACCGCCAACATGTACGGCATGCACGGGAAGAACCTGGAACTGTGCGACAAGTGCAAGCGCCGCAGCTGCCTGTTCCCGGCCCGCTGTCCCAACCTGGACTGCGACCATACCCGCCTGATGGAGCTCTACAAGCGGATCGACGCCACCAAGGGCATCCGCCACAGTTACATCGGCAGCGGTATCCGCTACGACCTGTTCCTGACAAAGGATGGGTTTGTGGACCCCAGTTCCAAACCCTATCTGAAGACCCTGGTCCTGGACCACACCTCCGGCCGTCTGAAAGTGGCCCCGGAGCATACGGAAGACCATGTGCTGCAAAAAATGGCCAAGCCGACCTTTGCGCTTTTCGAGCGCCTGCGGAAAGAATTCGATACCGTGAACCGGGAAGCCGGCACCCATGTGGGGCTGGTGCCTTATTTCATATCGTCCCATCCCGGCTGCACCCTCAAGGATATGGAGCACCTCGCCTCCCATCCGGCCCTCAAGGGAATCTGGATGGACCAGGTGCAGGATTTCACCCCCACTCCCATGACCACGTCCTCCGTGATGTTCTATACCGGGCTGGACCCGCGGGATATGAAACCCGTGTTCTGCGAGCATGATCCTGTGAAAAAACAGCAGCAAAAGTCGTTTTTCTTTAAAAATTCTACGAAAAAAAAGGAAAACCGCTTGCAGAGTTCAAAACAAAGCCTTATTATTGCACCTCGAAAGAAAAAGTAATAAAACCTAACTATGGCTGACATCAAGAAAAGACACGTGGTGAGTTATGAGAAGATGGGAACCCATCCGGATCTGGCAGCGGCATTCGCCGAAAAATACCCCCGCGGGTTCAGTGACTATCTTACGGACCTGATCAAATATCCCAAGCCGGACGGAACAACCTTCTACGCAGTGACGGTGGAAACCTTGGAAGCCATCTACCTGGTCAAGATCAATGTAAAGACAGACGATATGGAAGATGTGGCCCGTTGGCTGGAAGGCGAAGAAGACGCCGAGAACGAGGCCGTAGCCGGAGGCAGCGCCGATGCATCGGATGCCGCAGGAGAAACCCTCCCGGACGACAACATCTCCCAGTACTCGACGCCCGGGGATGACGAATAAGATGGCGCAAAACAGTGGCATCAAATACATCTGGGGCCCCGCAAGGGCCCTTTTGCGTAGGTTGCCGGAGCATACCAGCCTGCTGGTGCTCTCCGTCGTGACGGGTCTTCTGTGCGGCCTGGCGGCCGTCCTGCTCAAAATCACCATCCATGCCATCCAGGGCGGCCTGGACTCGCTGTTCCCGGGCTCCCGCTGGCCGTATCTGGTGCTTCCCGGCGTGGGCATGCTGCTCAGCGCGTTTATCGTCAAATATCTGGTGCGGGACAATATCGGCCATGGAGTCACCAAGGTGCTGCAGGCCGTTTCCAAGAACGAATCCAAAATCAAGCGCCACAATGTGTGGTCTTCACTCGTGACCAGCGCCCTTACCATCGGTTTCGGCGGTTCCGTGGGAGCGGAGGCGCCCATCGTGTATACGGGCGCAGCCATCGGCTCCAACCTGGGCCGGTATTGCGGCATGTCGTACAGGGGCATGACGCTGCTGCTGGGCTGCGGCGCCGCGGGTGCCGTGGCGGGCATCTTCAACGCCCCTCTGGCCGGGGTGCTGTTCACTTTGGAGATCCTGCTTTTCAACATCTCCATGACAGGCATGCTGCCCCTTCTGCTCAGTTCCATATCGGCCACGCTGGTAAGTTATATCTGTCTGGGACAGGAGACGCAGTTCGCTTCCACCCTGGCTGCTTTCTCGATCCGGAATGTGCCGTTTTACGCCGTCCTGGGCGTGTTTTGCGGCTTCTGTGCCCTGTATTTCATCCGCACCACCCTCTCCATGGAAGACCGGCTGGGGAAACTCAGGAACCCCTGGCTCCGGTGGGTGATATCGGCCCTTTCGCTGGGCGTGCTCATCTTTCTTTTCCCGCCCCTGCACGGGGAGGGATACAATTTCCTCCGGCCGCTGCTCAATAACGGCGTCGTAGACTTCGGCGGGGTGACGCCGCTGTCCATCGCCCTTCAGTGGAAATGGGCCATCCCGGTGTTTTTCCTGCTGGTGCTCCTCCTGAAGGTATTTTCCATGACCTTCACCAATGCCGGCGGCGGCGTGGGCGGAACTTTCGGCCCCACCCTTTTCGTAGGCGCCATGGCGGGCTTCGTGCTCGCTTCCACGCTCAATCTTTTCTCGGAAGGGCTGGTCCCCGTCTCCAACTTTGTCCTGGTGGGCATGGCCGGCCTCATGGCGGGCGTGATGCAGGCCCCCCTCACGGCCATCTTCCTCATTGCCGAAATCAGCGGCGGATACGAGCTACTGGTGCCCCTCATCCTGACATCGGCCATCTCCTTCGGCGTTACGCGCATTTTCGAAAAATACTCCATCTATACCAAACGCATCGCCGCTTCCGGCGAATTGCTCACGCACGATTCCGACCAGGCCGTGCTCACGCTCATGAAGACGGAAACGCTGCTGGAAAAGGACTTTGCACCGGTGCGCATCGATGCCACCCTGGGCGAGCTGGTAGAGGTGGTGTCCAACTCGGAGCGGAACATTTTCCCGGTGCTGGACTCACGCCGCCGCTTCCAGGGATTCGTCTCCCTGGCCGATATCCGCAAGGACATGTTCCAGACCGGCCTGTATGAGAAAAAGCATGTGTACAATTACATGCGGACGGCTCCGGAGTACGTTTTCCCGGAAGAATCCATGGATTCCGTGATGCGGAAATTCGAAAAGACCGGGGCCTGGAACCTGCCGGTGATCCGGGAAGACCGTACCTACCTGGGCTTTCTCTCCAAGTCCAAGATTTTTTCGGCCTACCGCGAAGAACTGAAGGATTTCTCGCAGGATTAGCCCAGCATGGATTTCCGGAAGAACGGCACCTTGACCATCAGGCGGAAAAGGAACGGCCGCCTCGAAAGCCATCCGGGTGTATCCGAAGGCGTCGTTGAGGCAATTCTGGTGGTTGGATACGATGAGAAGGGCGTGCCTTCCGGCGGGATATTGTCCGCGTCCAGGCTTCAGTAGAACCAACCTGCCTTTTTTTCTTCCACTGTAACTAACCAATTTGGAGACGCAAATATAATGATTATTCAAGGATTATTCTTATCTTCGTGGATACCATCCTTCTTTTTTGCCTTGTAACCTATTATGAAAGAGATATATATCAAGCAGATAGCGGGGCTTTTGAAAGTACAGCCCTGGCAGGTGGAAAACTGCGCGGAACTTTTTGCCGACGGATGCACCATCCCCTTCATCAGCCGTTACCGCAAGGAGCGCACCGGCGGACTGAACGATATCGACGTGGCCGAAATCAAGCACTGGACGGAGGTGTACGCGGAGATGGAGAAGCGGAAAGCCTCCATCCTGGGCACCATCGAAGAGCAGGGAAAACTGACTCCGGAGTTGCAGAAGCAAATCGAGGACTGCCTGGTAGCCAGCGAGCTGGAAGACCTGTACCTGCCGTACAGGCCCAAACGCAAAACGCGGGCGACGGTGGCCGTGGCCAAGGGACTGGAGCCGCTGGCCGATGCCCTCTGGAACGGGCGTACCGTCCATCCTTCCCGGGAGGCCGAGAAGTACGTGAAAGGGGAGGTGGCCTCCGTAGAAGACGCCCTGCAGGGGGCGCGCGACATCATGGCCGAACGCCTGAGCGAGACCGCTGCCGTGCGGGAAAACCTGCGCGGCATCTACCGTACCCGCCGTGTGCAGTCCAAGGTGACCAAGGCGGGCGAAACTACCCCGGAAGCGGCCAAGTACCGCAGCTATTTCTCTTTCAGCCAGCCGGTTGCCAAAATCCCTTCCCATAACCTGCTGGCCATGCTCCGGGCCAGGGACGAAGGCTTCCTGCGGGTGGAGATCGATGCCGACGGCGAAAAATGCGGCAACAAAATCTACTACGACTACTGCCAGGAGCACGGCTATCCCTCCAGGGAGACGGGGCTGCAGATCCGCGAGGCCGTGGACGATGCCTGGAAGCGCCTCCTGGATCCTTCCATCACCGGAGAAGTCCTCCGCGAAGCCAAGGAAAAGGCCGATGTGGAATCCATCCAGGTCTTCGGGGAGAATCTCCGGCAGCTGCTGCTGGCCCCTCCCGTGGGGCAGAAGCGCGTCATGGCCATCGACCCGGGCTTCCGGACGGGCTGCAAGGTGGTCTGCCTGGACGAGCAGGGCACGCTCCTGCATCATGACGTGATTTTCCCGCACCCGCCGGCTGCCAGAAAGATCCAGGCCATCACCACGGTGGCCGATCTGGTGGAGAAGTACAGGATAGAAGTGATTGCCATCGGCAGCGGAACGGCCGGGCGGGAGACGGAGGAGTTTGTCCGGAAAGTGGGCCTGGACCCTTCCGTGCGCATCTTTTCGGTGAGTGAAGACGGTGCCTCGGTCTATTCCGCCTCCGACGTGGGCCGGGAAGAATTCCCCGAGTACGACGTGACTGTCCGCGGAGCCGTTTCCATCGGCCGGCGTCTCATGGACCCGCTTTCGGAACTGGTGAAAATCGACCCGAAGTCCCTGGGCATCGGCCAGTACCAGCACGACGTGGACCAGGGGCTTTTGAAGGAGAAGCTGGACAATACGGTGGAAAGCTGCGTGAACAGCGTTGGCGTGAACTTGAACACCGCCAGCCCTTATCTGTTGCAGTACGTGTCCGGTATCGGCCCGGCGCTTTCACGTTCCATCGTGGAATACCGCAACGGTGCCGGCGGATTCCGGAGCAGGGAAGAGCTGAAGAAGGTGCCGCGCCTGGGGGCCAAGGCTTTCCAGCAGTGTGCCGGCTTCCTGCGCATCCAGGGGGCGGAGAATCCGCTGGACAATTCCGCCGTGCATCCGGAAGCCTACCATATTGTGGACAAGATGGCCCGCGACCTGGGCGTCCCGGTGAAAGACCTGGTGGGCAATGCGCAACTGTGCCGTACCATCAAGGCGGCAGACTATGTGGAAGGCGATTTCGGCCTTCCCACCATCAACGATATCCTGCAGGAGCTGCAGAAGCCCGGACGCGATCCGCGCGAATCGGCCCAGGAGTTTTCCTTCGCCAGCGACATCCACGAGATGGAAGACCTCAAAACCGGCATGGAACTGCCGGGCCTGGTCACCAACCTCACGGCTTTCGGGGCTTTCGTGGACATCGGCCTGCATGAGAACGGCCTTATCCACGCCTCACAGATGGGCGTCCGCGGGATGGCGGTCCCTTCCAAGGTGCTCAAACTGCATCAGCACGTGACGGTGCGGGTGATTTCGGTCGACCTGGACCGCAGGCGTATCGGCCTGTCGCTGGTAAAATAGCCGTCAGGCTCTGGGGCGCAGCTTCCGGAAACGGAGGCCCAGCACGCCCCAGAAGGCCTCGCCGAAGATCCCTCCGCTCATCTTGGAGGTGCCTTTCTGCCTGTTCACAAAGATGATGGGAACCTCCTTCAGCCGGAAGCCGAGGCGGTAGGCGGTGTATTTCATCTCGATCTGGAAACCGTAGCCTTTCATCTTCACGGCGTCCAGGTCGATGGTTTCCAGCACTCTCCGGGAGTAGCAGACGAAACCGGCGGTGGTGTCGTACACCTGCATGCCCAGCACGGTGCGCACATAGGCGGACGCGAAGTACGACATGATGATACGGCCCATCGGCCAGTCCACCACGCTCACGCCGTTGCAGTAGCGGGAGCCGATGGCGAGGTCGGCGTCATCTCCCGCACAGGCATGGTAGAGGCGCACCAGGTCGGCCGGGTTGTGGGAGAAGTCGGCGTCCATCTCGAAGATATAGTCGTAGCCTTTTTCCACGGCCCATTTGAACCCCATCAGGTAGGCGGTTCCCAGGCCCAGTTTGCCGGCGCGCTGCAGCAGGTGCAGGCGCTCCGCTTCCTTTTCCTGAATGCCCTTTACGATGCCGGCCGTCCCGTCCGGGGAGCCGTCGTCGATGACCAGGATGTGGAAGTTTCCTTCCAGGGCGAATACGGCGGCGATAATGTCGGCGATATTCTCCTTCTCGTTGTAAGTGGGGATGATGACAAGTTTACTGTGCATAGTCTATTTGTTTAAGCATTTCCTGGACGGCGGCTTCCAGCTGGAGGTCGCGGCCGCCGAGCACGGAGGCAGGGTCGTTGTAGATGAGGATGTCCGGCTCTATCTGATGATTTTCAATGTAATAGCCGTTCTTTACGTCGTAGTTTCCCACCTGCGGGATACCGAACACGAGGGTGGGGTCGATCTGGGTCTCCCACCACACGGCGGTCATGGTGCCGGGGATGGGGGCGCCGATGAGCTTGCCGATGCCCAGGCTCCTGTAAGCGCTGGGGAAACCGGAGGCGTCCGAGTAGTTGTCTTCGCCCACCAGGACGCATGAGGGCCTCGTCCATTTGCTGAAGGGCTCATGGCCGATGTACTGGCCTCTGGGCGTGAACGTCACGTATTCCTTGCCGCCCAGGAAGGTAACCAGGTCGTCGTGCAGCCAGCCGCCGCCGTTGTGGCGGGTGTCCACGATGAGCGCCTCGGCTCCGCGGTATTTGCCCAGGGCCTTGGAATAGAGTTCGCGGTAGCTGGGGCTGTCCATGCCTTCGATGTGCACGTAACCCACGCGGCCGCCGGACAGGCGGCGGACCATCTCTTCACGGTTGCGCACCCAGCGGCGGTACAGGAGGGTGGCGTCGGAAGAGGAAGGGGTGACGATGTACTCCTTCACTTTGCCGTCGACCTTGACGTGGATGGCGGTTTTCTTGCCGGCTCTTTCGTAAAGGGCTTCCATCCAGGCGGTTCCGGTATTCACCGGTTTGCCTTCGATGGCGGTGATGATGTCGCCGGCCTTGATGGCCGCATCGGCATTGGAGAGTACGCCGCCGGGCAGCACCTCGGCGATCCGGAGTCCCTCACCGGTGTAATTGTTGTCGTAGAGGACGCCCAGGTGACCCAGGTTGCGGGTGGCGGCGGGACGGTAGCGGCCTCCCGTGTGGGATCCGTTCAGTTCGCCCAGCATCTCGGACAGCAGGTCCTGGAAGTCGAAATTGTTGTTGATGTAGGGGAGGAAGGCGGCATAGTTGTCGTGATAATACTGCCAGTCCACTCCGTGGAGGTCTTCCACGTAGAATTTCTCCTTCACCTGCTTCCAGCAGTGTTCGAAGATGTAGGCGCGCTCCTCGGGGGCCTTGAACTCGTAGTCGCCGGAGAAGGGGATGTCGGTGACCTTGTCGCCCTTGTCCAGCTCGATCTTGGAGATGCTGCTGCCGGCGAGGACATAGAGGGTCTTCCCGTCGGCCGAGGGGGTGAACTGGCCGGAGACGCCCTTCTTCACCACGGTGATGTCGCCCTTTTCCATGTCGATGCTGCAGAGGTCATAGCCTCTTTCCAGGCGCTGGGTGAAGTAGAGTTTGGCACCGTCGGCTGTGAGATAGTGGTCGCCCAGCATGTTGGAGAAGCGGGTGAGACGGCGGATGCGGTCGTCCCTGTTGGCGAGGTCCGGATTCAGTTTCTCCACCTTCTTGGCGATGCTGTCTTTCTTTTCCTGCTTCTCCTGCCTGGCCACGGCTTTCTCGCCCATCAGGAGCTTGTCAATCTCCACCTGCTCTTTGCTGCGGCCGAATTCCGTGTAGGCCTTGCCGTCGAAGAACATGATGTAGATGTCGCCTTCGGCACCCCAGCTGCCGTGGCTGCGGTAACCGTTCTTGTCACTCTCCCAGGTCATGGCCTTGCCGCCGAGGGCCCAGCGGAAGCTGCCGTCGGAGTAGCCGCTGCGGGTAAGGTTGGTGATGGCGCCGGTCTCGATGTCCACCATCGCCACATCTTCGTTGTTCCAGCCTCCGTCCACCTGCCAGTTGGTGAGGATGTAGCGGCTGTCGGGGCTCCAGGCGAAGTGCTGGTCGCCGTCCGAGTACGAGTAGTTCACGCCTTTGTGGAGGGATTTGGGCGTGCCGCCCTTTGTGCTCAGGATCACCAGCTCGGTGCGGTCCCTGAGGTAGGCGATCCACTTGCCGTCCGGCGAAACCTGCATCTGGAACGAAGTCTCGCCTGCGGGGCTCACGCGTTCCTCTTTCATGGCCACTGCATAGGTGAACAGTTTGTCTTCCTTGTTTACGAGGGAGGTCTTGTAGATGCTCCAGCAGCCGTTCCTTTCGGAGGCATAGTACAGTTCGCGGCCGTCTTCGGAGAAACTGACTCCGCGTTCCTGCTCCGCCGTGTTGGTGATGCGGTGGGTGGTGGCGTAGTCGGTGGAGGTCACGAAGACATCGCCCCGGATGACCACGGCCACTTCCTTCCCGCCGGGAGAGACGGCGATGGCGGTGGCGTTCCGCAGGTTGAGGCGCTCTTTCTGCCGCTCCTGTTCGTCACGGAAAATCTTGATGTCCAATTTGTTGCCGTTCACGTAAAGGTCTCCGTTGTAAGAGAAGGCATAGGTGCCGTCATCGGCCACGGAGAGGAAACGGACCGGGTTCTTGTCGAAGAAGGTGAGCTGGGTCTGCTGCTGGGGATTGCTCAGGGAGCTGCGGTACAGGTTGGAGGTTTTTCCGTCCTGTTCGCTCAGGAAATAGAAAGTGTTGCCGTCGGCCGCAAAAACCGGATTGCGGTCTTCGCCCTCAAAGGTGGAAAGCTTGGTGAAAGTCCCTTCCGGGCCGATTTTTCCTGCCGTTGCAGGCTGGTAGAGCCAGATGTCACGGGTGACCGACGAGGTGTGGTGCTTGCGGAGGGCGTCCTCGTAGCCCTTGTAGTCTTCGTACAGCATCTTGCCGTCGGCGCTGATGCTGAGGGCATTCATGGTGAGGGAGGTGACCAGTTCGGGGGCCTTTCCTTCCAGGTTGGTCCGGAAGAGCTGCTGCGTGCCCGGGAATCCGTCGAAGCCGGCGGTCATCAGGTCGGTATCGTACCAGGTGAACCAGACATTGCCGTCCTTGTCTACGGTAAGGAGGGTCTCATTGCCGGGGAGGGTGGTGAGGCGTCTGGGGGCGCCGCCGTCCTTTGAAGTCACGTAAATGTCCTTGCTCTCTTCGCGCCAGCTGGTGAAAACGATCTGCCTGCCGTCCCGGGTCCAGACCGGATCCGACTCGTAAGCGGCGTTTGAAGTGATCTGGCGGGCGGTTCCGCCGGTGGCGGGAACCGTGTAGAGGTCTCCTTTATAACTGAAGGCTACGGTTTTCCCGTCCGGGGAAATGGCATTCCTGCGGATCCAGGAGGGCGTTTCTTGAGCCAGAGCCATGGCCGGGACCAGCATGGCGAGGGCAAGGAGGATTTTTTTCATATAAAAACAGGTTCAGTCTTCAAAGATAGCAATTATTATTTTCTCCAGCCATAGGGCGTCGGTAGAATCGAAGGTGGCGGGGGCGTCGCTGTCGATGTCCAGGACGGCCGTCACCTCGCCTTGGGCGTTGTGGACGGGGACTACGATTTCCGATTCCGACAGGCTGCTGCAGGCGATGTGGCCCGGGAATTCATGTACGTCGGGGACGACGATGGTCTTGTCCTGTTTCCAGGCCGTGCCGCAGACTCCCTTTCCGAAACCGATTCTGAGGCAGGCGGGGGAGCCCTGGAAAGGCCCGAGTATCAGCTGGTTGCCTTCCACCCGGTAGAATCCCGTCCAGAAGAAGCGCATCTTTTCGGCGATGAGGGCGGCGGTATCGGCCATCTTGGCAATGGTGTCCGTCTCTCCGCCCAGGAACAGGCGGATTTCCTGGAGGAGGCGGATGTAGCGGAAGACCTTCAGGGGGAGGTGGCAGTACCCTTCCGGATTCTTGTCCAGATAGTCCTGGTGGCGCTCTTCGGCCGGATAGAAGCTGCGCAGCGGTTCCAGTTCCACCACCAGCGGTACGCCGGCCTTTTTCTCCTCGCGCGCGTATACTTTTTCTATGACAGGGCGCTCGGCTTCGTCGGTATAATAGATGCCCGTGCGGTAGCGGGTGCCTTCGTCGTGTCCCTGGCGGTTGAGGCTGAGCGGGTCGATGATGGCGAAGAAGTAGTCGGTGAGTTCCTCCAGGGAGACGCGCTCCGGATGATAGGTTACCTTCACCGTCTCCGCGAAGCCGGTGGTGTCGGTGTAGACCTCTTCGTACTTGGGGTTGAGGGTGTTGCCGTTGGCATAGCCGCAGACGGCTTCCTTAACGCCGTCCACCTGGGCAAAGAAGTGCTGCGTCCCCCAGAAGCAGCCACCTGCAAAGTAAATCGTCTTCATAAGTGCAAAGATAACCAAGTTAGACGGTTTTCCAATACCTTGGTTATGCGGTTTATACGGAAAGGGGAGGGCTATTCGTCTTCGTAGGTGAACACAGGGGTGGCGGGAAAATGCTGCAGGGCCCGGACCAGGTCCCATTTTTCGTAGTCGTAGTTGCTGAGGTCGAAAGAGACAGGCTTGGCGTAGGTCTCCTTGAAGGTGAGGACCAGTTTGTTTTCTGCCTCCTTTTCCAGACGGCATTGTGCGAGGGAACTCCAGAAATAGCGTTCTCTTCCGTAGAGGATCCCCTCTTTATCCAGGATAATGGGGTGGGTGTATTTCCTGCTTTCCCGGACCGCCATTCCCAGATTGGTGACGGCAATGATGGCAGAGATGGTGAAGTGCCAGGATAGTTTATCTTCATCTGTCCACCAGATATCATATGCGGTGAGGGCCGTGGCCAGCACTCCCAGTATGGCCCCCAGCACGAAGATCATCAGTTTTTTCAGGGGATATTTTAGTTCCAGTTTATCCATGACTCGTTGTAATTGCAAATTACGATAAAAATTTATTAAATTACAATACTTTTGCTGGGCTGAACAAAGATTTCTTCAAAATTTCCCCAAAAAAATTTGCTAGTTCAAAAAAAGGTAGTACCTTTGCAATCCCGTTCGGAACACGAGCGGGTTTTTAACGCCCTGTCCGAAAGGCGGGCATAAAAAAAGTTCATTGAAAAGACTGAAAGGAAAGTACAAGCAAGTACCGAGATATTGTAACAGATATCAACTTTAAACGAGCGTC
>ERZ842401.1559-NODE-1559-length-32476-cov-7.124641_pt1 | contig 32476 bp, 28 predicted proteins | sample MGYA00521270_ERZ842401 | MGnify/ENA primary metagenome ERZ842401 (study PRJEB31892, sample SAMEA3878208) | bioreactor metagenome | biome: Moose rumen | place: Sweden | collected 2011-10 | study: EMG produced TPA metagenomics assembly of the PRJEB12797 data set...
CTGAGTTACACCATCGATGTCTACAGGAGAAAGCTCCAACCCCTCGGTTCGCTGCTGGACTATGCCTTCTACGTGAGCTTCTTCCCCCAGTTGGTGGCCGGCCCCATTGTGAGGGCATCGGACTTCATTCCCCAGATACGCCGTCCCTTGTGCGTCACGCGCGAGATGTTCGGACAGGGCGTGTTTCTCATCGTCTCGGGTCTGTTCAAGAAGGCCGTCATATCGGACTATATCAGCGTAAACTTCGTGGAGCGCATCTTCGACAATCCCTCGCTCTACAGCGGTCTGGAGAACCTGCTGGGGGTCTATGGCTACACGTTGCAGATATACTGTGACTTCTCGGGCTACAGCGACATGGCCATCGGACTGGCTCTGTTGCTCGGATTCCGTTTTCCTGCCAACTTCGACGCGCCGTACAAGAGCGACTCCATCACCGACTTTTGGCGTCGCTGGCACATCAGTCTCTCGTCGTGGCTCCGCGACTATCTGTACATCTCGCTGGGCGGGAACAGACGGGGGCAGGTGCGGACGTACGTGAACTTGATACTGACCATGCTGCTCGGCGGTCTGTGGCACGGGGCCAGCCTGAACTTCGTGTTCTGGGGCGGAATGCACGGCGTGGCGCTGGCCTTTCACAAGGCTTGGAACCGCATGCTGGGCCGCGACAAGGGGTATCATCCGCGTGGCCTGCACCGCTTGCTGTCCGTGGCCGTGACGTTCCACTTCGTGGCTTTCTGCTGGGTGTTCTTCCGTAATGCCACGTTCGAGGCCAGCGGCCAGATGCTGACTCAAATCTTCACTCAGTTCCATCCCGAGGTGCTGCCGCAGCTGGTTGACGGCTACCGCGCTCCCTTGCTGATGGTGGTGCTGGGCTATGTGCTGCACTTCCTGCCCCGGAGGGTGTCGCGGCGGTTTTCGGGCGAGGTGGTGCACATGCCCTTGCTGGTGCAAGCCGTGCTTGTGGTGGCGGTGATTTATGTCGTCGTTCAGGTGAAGTCGAGCGAGATTCAGCCCTTCATTTATTTCCAGTTCTGAGGCTTTATGCCCCGTTGGGGGCTAAATAGTTCACGTTTTCGTTCTCGTTTTCGTTAAAAAGTAGTATCTTTGCGCACAAATATGCATATTATGAATACAAAGCGAAGTATTAAACTCTCTCTTGCGCTCCTGTCCGTGGTGCTGACGATGTCCACCACCTCGTGCATCAGCGACAAGAAAATCATCTACTTGCAGGGAGCCGACACGCTCTATGCCGTACCCCAACAGATAGCTCAGGCCTTTGAGCTTGAGATACAGCCCGACGACGAGCTTGCCGTCTCCGTGACCAGTAAGGACGCAAAGTTGATAGCCCCCTTCGACAACAACACGCTGATTGGAAGCGGCTCGGGTAAGTCGGTCACCGGCGGCTCCAGCAGTTCGACCAGTAATACCACCTCGGGCGTGGCCTATTTCCTGGTGGACAAGCAGGGAAACATCGAGTTCCCCATCTACGGAACAATCAGCACCACAGGAAAGACCTGCCGCCAGCTGGCTGAGGAAATACAGCAGCGCATGCGCGGTGACGGGCAGATTGCCGATGCCGTGGTGAACGTGAAGATTATGAGTTTCAAGGTCACCGTGATGGGTGACGTGAAGAATCCTGGCGTGCAGACCCACACGGGCGAGCGTTTGACGTTGCTGGAGGCCATCGGCCGTGCCGGAGACATGAACAACAGTGCCAAGCGTGAGACCGTGCTCGTGGTTCGCGAGGAGAACGGGCAGCGCACGGCCTACGAGGTGGACATGCGCGACAGCAAGAGCGTGTTCGAGAGCCCCGTCTACTACTTGCAGCAGAACGACGTGGTGTATGTGAAGCCCAACAAGAGTGTGCGCGTGAAAGGAAGCACGGGCTACACGCTGCTTACCATCGGTTCTACGGTAGTGAGCATGCTGGTGTCGGTGACCACGCTGGTAATAGCATTGGTTAAGTTGAAGTAAACTTGAAGAAGTATGGAAACACCTGTTCACAATAAGAACTCACAGCAGCCGCAGGCTGCCACTCAGACCGACGATATCATTTCCCTGCGCGATGTGTTCGACATCGTCTTCTTCAACTGGAAATGGTTCCTGCTCTCCGCCATCGTGTGTGTGGTACTGGCACGCCTGTATCTGGCCACCCAGCCCTTTGTCTATCAGCGTCAGGCTGTGATGCTGGTGAAGGACGACAACGGGGGCGGGCGCAAGTCGAGCACTGACGCACTGATGCAGCTGAACGGCGTGATGGCCGGGAGCAGCGTGAAGAACGAGGTATACATCCTGAAGAGCCACCAGCTCATACAGGAGGTGGTGAAGACGCTGCACCTCGACGTGCTCTACTCCTGCAAGCGTAAGCTGCAGACCGTTTCGCTCTACGACAAGAAACCCTTCGAGATACAGTTCCAGGATGCCGAGACCATTCCCTCCACGTTCAAGGTGAAGGTGCTGAATGCTCGCGAGTGTCAGGTCTCCGACATCAGCACGCAGAAAGGCAAGGATGGCGGTAGCCGCAAGGTGAGGTTCGGGGAGATGGTGAAGACCACGGCAGGCAGTTTCGTCATCGTGCCGGACACGAAGTACCTGAAGTCCTTTGAGGGGACTGTCATCAACGTCACTCACCTCAACCTGGAACAGGCCACCAACATGACGGCCGGCCGGGTGGAAGCCGCCGAGGTGGACAAGGAGAGCACGCTGGTGCGCCTGGTGTGCCAGGACACGAACATACAGCGGGCCGACGACATACTGGCCGCCCTGCTGGAGGCCTACAAGCGCAGCATCATCGAGGACAAGAACAAGATAGCCCAGAGCACGGCCGCCTTCATCGACGACCGCATAAAGCTCATCAGCGAGGAACTGAGCCAGGTGGAGGGACAACTGGCAAGCTTCAAGCAGGCCAACAACATGGTGGACTTCTCGCAAACGACGACCACCTATCTGCAGCAAAGCAACGCCGCCCGCCAGCGCACCATTCAGCTGCAGGCACAGCAGGGCTCTGTGCGCTACATGCTCGACTACCTGAAGACCAACAGCACGGGCAACAACCTCATACCCACGCTGGGCGGAATTTCCGACCTGGGCGTGCAGAACCAGATTGCGAAGTACAACGACATGATGCTCCAGCGCAACCATCTGGCCGAGAACGGAGAAAACAACGCTACCGTGCGCGAGATGGACGTCAACCTCTCGCAGATGCGCCAGGCACTGCTGGCCTCCATGCAGGGATATGCCGCCAGCGTCGACCTGCAGGTGCAGCAAGCCCTGCGCGAGGAGCGCGGTCTGCAAGGCAGCCTGGCCTCCATTCCCCAGCAGGAGCAGAAGGCACTGGACATCTCGCGACAGCAAAGCATCAAGGAGACACTGTACACCTACCTGCTGAACAAGCGTGAGGAGACCACCCTACAGCTGGCCATCACCGAGGCCAACATACGCATCGTGGAACAGCCCTTCGGAAGCCGTGCACCCATAGCCCCGCGCAGAGCCGTCATCAGTATGGCAGCCCTGCTGGTCGGTCTGCTCCTGCCCTTCGGCATCTTCTGGATACTGGCCATGCTGAACATGGGCGTGCGCGGACGCAAGGACATAGAAACCTACACCACCATCCCCGTGCTGGGCGAGATACCTCACCGCAAGGAGGGACTGAAGGACAGCGAAATCGTGGTGGCTGAGCAGAAGAACGATGCCATCAGCGAGGCCTTCCGCATGGCGCGCTTCAGCCTGTCGTTCATCAACAAGGACGCGCGCGTCATCATGTTCACCAGCACCACACCCGGCGAGGGAAAGACCTTCGTCAGCCGTAACTTTGCCGTCACCATCGGCATGACGGGAAAGACGGTGCTGCTCATCGACACCGACATACGCAAGCGCACACAGAGCAAGCTCTCAGGCATTGCCTCGCAGGAGGGACTCACGTCCTACCTCTCCGGTTCGGTGGACGACGTGGAGCAGCTCATCGTACACGAGAATCCCGAGTACCGCGTCGACTTCATGCCCGCAGGTGTCACGCCGCCCAACCCGGCCGAACTGCTGATGAGCGGACGACTGGAGCAGTTGATAGAGCGACTGAAGACGCGCTACGACTACATCATCATCGACAACGTGCCTGCCCAGGTGGTGGCCGATGCCGGTATCGTGAATCGCGTGTCTGAACTCACCATCTACGTCGTGCGTGAGGGAAAGATAGACCGTCGTTACCTGCCCGAACTGGAACGCCTGCACAAGGAGAACAAGTTCAACAACCTGTGCGTACTGCTCAACGACTCCAGCCTGGAGAAGAAGAAGTACGGCTATGGCTATGGTTACGGCTATGGTTACGGCTATGGTTACGGCTATGGTTACGGCTATGGCTATGGCGACTCCGATGCCGACAATGCCAGGAAGAAGAAGCAGCGGAAGTCGAGATTCCGCTTCTGACCTCACGGATAACCCGTCAGCGGCATAAGCCTGACGGGAAGGGACTCTTTACCTTATCTGTAACCGTTGCGCTTACGCCAGAGAAACTGGCGGATGCGGTACCAGGGGTTCCACAGGACCTCGCGCGGATAGTGGGTGAGGAAACGCCAGTTGCGGTTCGTTATCTGCCAGAAGTTGCCCCATTTCGTGTGACGGAGCACGTTGCGCTCGTCGAACTTTCCGAAGTTTCCGGCCAGCGTGATTTCCCTGAGCAGGAAACGGCCCTCCTCCTCATCGGGACGGGCCACCATGTAGCATTCCTCCAGCCCGAACACCTCGCGAAGCACCCACATCACAGCCCCGGCTATGCGTCGCATGTGCAGCCTCTCTATCATCTCCTCCACCATGGCCGTCGACTCCCCGTCGCGCGCGAGCAGCAGGTAGTAGTAGTCCATCAGCTGGCGCAGGCCGATGCCTTCGAAGAAGAGGTGGCGGTAGATGTGGGTGAGCTGGAAGACGGCGTTCATCTCCCATCCGGGCGTGTGGATGTTGCCGTCGGGAAGCGGGGTCTCGCGGGTGAAGCACTCCTCGGCGTGCTCTTGGAAGAAGGCTTGCAGCCTGCGGTTGTCCGTGGGACAGAAGAGCACGTTGGGTGCCGTGTGCACCTCTATGACCGTGTCCTTGCGCACGGGGAACTGCACCTCCAGCCACTGCACACTCTGGCGGGGAAAGTGACGGAGCACGTAGCCGAAAATCTCCTCCCTCTTCCCCTCGAGCCAGATGTCGATGTCCCCCGGCTGGCGTCGCAGCGGGTTGGGGTAGAGCAGGGCATTGCCCTGTCCCTTCAAGATGGTGTTACGGAACCCGACCTTCAGGAAACGCTCGGTTACCCACACGGCATCGCGGTTGAGTCGCTCGTTGTCGGCGGCAATCTGCTCCGTCAGGGCATGCCAGCCTATGAGCGTCTGCCGTGGGGGGCGCTGTTCGTCCGGGAGCCGTTCCAGGGCATCGTACAACACGCCCACCAGGGCCTGCCTCTGAGCCTCCTCCAGCAGTCCTTCCCATTCCTCCGCCGTGGGCACACGGGAGAGCCGTTCCCTCCGCCCCACAGCCGTCTGTATCAGTTCCAGAAACAACATTAGAACCTTTTTCCAAATACAATCTTTCCGAACGTCAGTGCCAGCACCTTGCAGTCGAACCACCACGAGCGGTGCTCCAGGTAGTAGAGGTCCAGTTCCAGCCGTCGCAGCATCTTCTCCATGGTGTCGGTATACCCGTTGTAGAGCGTGGCATAGCTCGTCACGCCCGGACGTATCTGGTAGAGCAGTTCGTAGCGGCTGTCGTGCTCCATGATTTGGTCGATGAAGAATTTCCTCTCCGGCCGGTAGCCTATGAAGGCCATGTCACCGCGGAAGACGTTCCACAGCTGAGGCAGTTCGTCCAGGTGGTGAGTCCGCATGAAGCGTCCCACACGTGTGAGGCGCGGGTCGTTGTCCCCGTCGCTAGCCAGTTGGGGACCGTCTTCCTCGGCATCCATGCGCATGGAGCGCATCTTCAGTATGTAGAAAGGCCGTCCCCCCAGTCCTATGCGTTCCTGACGGAAGAACACCGTTCCTCCGTCCTCCAACTTGATGAGGATGGCCAGCACGATAATCAGTGGCGAGAAGATGACGAGACAAAAGCCCGAGAGTATGAGGTCACGAAAGCGTATGCATGCGTCTTGCAGTGTCATTTATTTTATTTTTTTGTTAATATGTTGGATTATAACCAGCCATGCGATGATGTCAATGGCTGCTATTATATAGTTTGGAAGGCTTAGGGAAAGAATGGTGTTGAGCAGTATATAGCAGATGGTTAGAAGAAGCAGCGTGATGAGCGTGGCATGTGGTGAAAGTCCCGTGTCAAGTAACAGGTGGTGTATGTGACGTCTGTCGGGAAGAAATATGGATGAATGGTTGCGGAAACGGACATAGACCACATGAGCGACATCAAGTAGGGGGATGAGTATGGGGGATAGCACCACGGCAATCAGATTGTTACAGCTGGACGATGTGCCGTGGGGCGTGGAAATAAAGACTAAGAGTACATAACTGATAAAGAATCCCAAAGTCTGACTGCCGGTGTCGCCCATAAAGATTTTTTTGCGTTGTATGGGAGAACCATGAATGCCGAAAAAGAGGAATACACACAGTACTGCCGTGGTCGACAGACACAAGAAGGCCAACGCATGGTTACTCTCATGGAATGAGACAATCACATAGACCAGAAGAGCGAGTACACCTATACTGCCAGCCAGTCCATCGATACCATCAATAAAGTTTATGGCATTCGTGATATATATGATGAGAAACAGGGTGATTATCCTGTCAACATAGAGTGGGGGAGCCTCCATTCCCATATCGGTTAGCAGATGCTGTATGCCCAACCCTCCCAGAGTGAGTAGGTAGGCAGCAATCATCTGGGCACAGAGTTTTATCTTGAAGTTCACGCTTATCACGTCGTCGACAAGACCCGTTACATAAAGCAAAGCGATACCAATGCACAATTTCCCGAGTCCGGGGGCATGGCCAGGATATTCTGGCCATCCGATTCGGTTACACATGAACTGATACAATACGAAACTGATGAGTACCGTGGGGAAGAAGGTGATTCCTCCCAAACGTGAAGTGGGGGTTAGATGGTTTTTCCTTTGGGTGGGGCTGTCCATCAGATTCATTTTTTCCGACAAACTGATGACACAAGGCAGAAACGCCATCTCAATGAGGATTGAGACGAAGGCTGGAATGATGAAAAGCCAGATGACGGAAGTTATCTCAGTTCCCATACCTTATATATATAGCGTAGGCTCAGCAGCAGTACGTTGCTGTACACTCCGTTCTTCTTCAGTGCTCTCAGGTGGTCACGCATGATTTGCAGATAACTGCGCATACCGGAGGAGGATATGCCGCCACGTCGCATGGTGACGAAGTCAAGAGGCAGATAGCGCATGTGGATGTGACCCAGGTAGATGATGCGCAGCAGCAACTCGAAGTCGGCAGCCACACGGAACGATGTGTCGTACAGCCCATGTGTCAGGAAACATTCCCTGCGACAATAGAAGGAAGGGTGGGCGGGCATGAATCCCAGTCGCATGAGCCAGGGACGGAAAATGCGTGAGGAGTAGTATCGCACGGTTTTGTCCGTTTCTTCCCGGCGTACATAATGCACATCGCCATACACTGCTTCAATGTTTCTGTCCTCCATCGTTCGGGCCACGGTAACCAGTATGTTGGGCGAGGAGTAGAAATCATCGGCATTCAGTATTCCCACCACGTCACCCATAGCCATGCCGATACCCTTGTTCAGCGCATCGTACAGATTCTTGTCAGGTTCGGAAGTCCATTTCAGTTTTCCGCTGAACCTTGGCTCATATTCTTTGATAATCTTCAGCGTCTCGTCTTGGCTTCCTCCGTCCACAACAATATACTCGTAGTCACAGAATGTCTGTGCCAGCACACTTTCGAGGGTGTCTCTCAGGGTACCGGCACAGTTCAGTGTTGCTGTGATGATGGTAATATGGGGTATTGCCATGGTAGGGGAGACGGGGGAGGCATTAGGATTTGTCCAGAACCTGATACTTTGAGTTCTGACTCTTGTACTCAGGAACGATGGCTTTCATCTTGGCCACGGTTTTCATGCTGTCATATTCGAGACTGATGGCCTTCAATTCATCTATCCATTGGCACACCTCGGCATATTCGTACTCCCTGACCTGTGCTATTTTTATTTTCTTGTTGAAGGTTGGTTTGGTTTGTTCCTCGTCGTTAAGTATCTCTTCGTAGAGTTTCTCGCCCTCGCGCAGCCCAGTGTATTTTATTTCCACGTTCTTTGCTCCGCTCAGCATGATCATGCGTTTGGCCAAATCTTTGATTTTGACAGGTTGCCCCATGTCGAATACGTAGATTTCACCACCTTTTCCCATGGCTCCGGCTTCCAATACGAGTTTGCAGGCCTCGGGAATGAGCATGAAGAATCGGATAATGTCCGGATGTGTCACGGTGACGGGACCTCCGTTTTTGATTTGTTCGCGGAACAGGGGAATTACGGAACCGTTGGAGCCCAGCACATTGCCAAAGCGGGTGGTGACGAACTGAGTGGAACCGGGCACCTTGCCCTCCTTGATAGCTTTGTCCAGCGACTGAACATAAATCTCGCAGATACGTTTCGAGCATCCCATGACGTTGGTGGGGTTGACGGCCTTGTCGGTGCTGACCATGACAAACTTTCCTGCTCCGTACTTCACCGAGAGGTCGGCAATCACCTTCGTACCGTAGATGTTGTTGATGACAGCCTCGCTGGGGTTAGTTTCCATCATGGGTACATGCTTGTAGGCAGCTGCATGGAACACGTATTCGGGCTGGTGTTTCCGGAATATGGCTTCCATGTGTGAGGGATTGTTGATGCTGGCCACGATGGTGATGGCATTGACCTCGGGGAATTGCTTGGCCAGCATCAGTCGGATGTCGTGCATGGGTGTTTCAGCCTGGTCAATGAGAATGAGCTTTTCAGGCTTGTAGGTTACCACTTGGCGTACCAGTTCGCTGCCGATGCTGCCCGCAGCTCCCGTTATGAGAATGCGTTTACCAGAGAGTTGCTTCTCGATGTCCGTCATGTTTATCTCTATCTCCTCTCTGGGTAGCAGATCCTCAATGTCCACCTCCTTCAGTTGTTGTGAATTCAGGCTGGACTTTCCGTCCCATTCCTGAGGAAGGGACGGAATCATAATTCGGATGTTGGCATCCAACAGGGCGTTAATGAGATTGTTTTCATTCCGGAAATTATCAGTTTCCAGTGGTGATACATACAAGGTATGTACTCTTTTCTTCTTCATTATGCTAACAACGGAGATATCTGATGCATATATTTTAAACCCCATCAAACGCTTTCCTGACATTTGCGCATCTCGGCTTACAAATCCCTTGATGGAGACCTTTTTACCCTCTTCGTTGATAAGTCCTTTTGCAATGCTTATGGCACCGATGCTCGCTCCATAGATAAAAATACGATTTGAAAGTTCATCGGTTATTGTTGTTTCAAAAATTATCTTTGCCATCACGCGCATGAGCCACATGAGCATGGTAGAAACAAAGAAAATAAACACCAGTCCCCAATAGTTTGGATGTGTGATTTTGAGATGATCCAATACAAGAAAGTTAAGCAAAGCGGCGAGCAATGTTCCTGTGACCATGGCCAAAGCCACTCGCTGAAGATCAATGAAGGTAGAATACCTTAGCAACCCACTGTACGTATGGAAGACTCGGAATCCAATATAATAAGGAATGAGCATTACAAGCAATATCCCTATCATCTGCCAAAAATGTTGTGCAACATACAGCCCATTATTACTCAAGTAGAAGGCTGTCATACCGCTACAGATAATGATGATACTGTCAATAAGTAAAATACACCAGTAAGGGATTGATTTCTGACTGAAATACCAATGAATCAATGAAGTAGATTTGTTTCTCATTGTTTTTCTCTTTTCTTTTCCAAGTTACAATAATCCTTCCCGCATTTGGGGTCTTATAATAAGGATTCTTTGATTGCACGGATAATGAATTCTACATCTTCTCTTGTAACCATTGGGCCGCTTGGCAGGCATAAGCCGCAATGGAAAAGAGTTTCGCTCACACCGTTTATATATGCAGGGGCATCTTTGTATACAGGCTGGCAATGCATGGGTTTCCATAACGGTCGGCTTTCAATACCTTTTTTGTCTAGTGTCAGACGCATGGCTTCCACGTTGTCGTTGGGCTGGCAATCTGTTGTGGCACTCGATGCTGCGTGAATAACACCGGCGGCACCGCCCACGGCACCCGTGACTACCTGCTTGTATGCATTCTCCTGACCTTCTACCTTTAGGTCGGGGTCGAGTGTCATCGTGCACAGCCAGTAGTTGGAGTCGTACTCGCCCGTAGTGGGCTGAGCGTGCATGGTCACGCCTTTCACGTCCTTCAGCAACTCCTCATATAGTTTCTGTACCTTCTTGTGGTGGGCGATATGTTCGTCAACGACGGTCATCTGCCCACGGCCGATACCGGCGCAGATGTTGCTCATTCGGTAGTTGTATCCAATCTTTTCGTGCTGATAATAAGGATAGCTTTCGCGGTACTGCGTGGCGTACATCATAATTTCGCGCCATTCGTCCTCGTTAGCCGTAATCAAGGCACCGCCGCCAGAGGTCGTAATCATCTTGTTGCCGTTGAACGAAAGCACGCCGTATTTGCCGAATGTGCCCAACACCTGACCATTGAACTTCGAGCCAAATCCTTCGGCGGCATCCTCCACCACAGGGATATCGTAGTGGTTTGCTATTTCCATGATGCGATCAATCTTGTACGGCATGCCATATAAGGCCACGGGAACGATGGCTTTGGGCTTTTTGCCCGTCTTGGCGATACGGTCTTTAATGGCTTCTTCCAAAAGGTCTGGATTCATGTTCCATGTCTCGCGTTCTGAGTCCACAAACACGGGTGTTGCCCCAAGGTATGTGATGGGGTGCGACGAAGCACAGAACGTGAAACTTTGCACAAGCACTTCATCACCGGGGCCAACGCCTGCGGCCAACAGTCCCAAATGCACGGCAGCTGTGCCGGCCGAGAGGGCTACTACGCGTTTTCCCTGTCCCACGAATTCCTCCAAGTCCTTCTCAAAGCCATTGACATTGGGACCAAGGGGAACCACCCAGTTTGTGTCAAACGCTTCCTTTATGTACTTCTGTTCCCATCCCTCCTCACTCATATGTGCCAGGCATAGGTATATACGTTTTTGTGTTGCCATAATGCTTTATATTTGTAATGATATCTTTCAGTATTTTGTCTTTCTATACTTCTGATAAGGATGTTTAGGTATCTTTGGATACATGCGTTCAATGATTCCTTCTTTCAACATTGAAGGTATCACTCGGTTCGATAGATAGTCAACGCTTCGGCATATATTGTTTGCTATATAATCTATTGAAACCCAATCAGAACAAGCATGCATAATCTGATTTTGGAGTTCCTCCTTACTCATTCTCTTTTTTAATGTGCTTCCAACATTGCTTCCAACATTGCTTCCAACATTGCTTCCAACATTACTTCCAACATTACATCCAACATTACATCCAACATTACATCCAACATTATGCAATGGCAGGCGATATTTCATGCCTCTTCCATAACCTTCAGCAATGAGATATCCTTCTGCACACATGTTTTTAAGTAATAGTGCAATATCGGTTTTATGTAAGTTCAGGGCATACCGAAGCCTTTCATTTGTAACATATTCTTCGCTATATGCCAATGCCAATGTCAATAGTGAATCATGTTTGATATGCTCAATCTCCTTACCGAAAACATCTTTTAATTCATGAAGAATCTTATCGTCAATCAATGATGTCATAGGAAGGTAGAGATCAACCATGTCTGGTCGGTAAGAAATTTCTATATGCGGGGCACGCCAATTAGATTCATGCCATCCTTTCAGTATTTTATCAACACCACTACCTGCTTTCTCAGCAGCACCGAGCATCATGAACATCTTTTGCAGCGACTTGTTGCGACATACACTCTGCCCTCCTTTGTAATACTGAGCCTTTGTGATAGGTAAGGAGCCTGGGTTGGAGAAGATGAACAGATTTTTGTAATGTCTTACTAACAGATTGGCATTAACAGAAAAGTCTGCATGTACACATAGGTTTATAAAAGCTTCACGTAAGGCGATGTGTGCAGAGGTCTCTTCTTTGCGGATATTCCCTTCAAGTTTGAAAGGTGCAGGCAAGAAATTTTGTAATCTTGGTAAGATTCTTCTGTAGTATTGGAAGAGATTGGACTCCCATGTGCCATCTGGATAGATTCGTGCCGACCAGCGTTCATTTGGGTCATCCACCATCCATTCTTGATAATCGGGGAAGAAATTCGGAGAGCAAGAGGCGTCCGTAATAGATTCGTACTTCCCAAACATTAGTAGCCCGGCTACGGTGAATCCCTCTTTACCTGTCTCTCTGTCCCTGCGGTATCCTCCCAGTTTTTCTAATAAGGTTTGGTCGTTCAACGCAAGCCAAGGGTGATTCGGTCTTGCAATTGCAAATAATTGGCGATATTGCTGTAGAGACTCTTTGTCTATGTCTTCAATGGTAAAATTCTGTAGTATTCTACTGTCGGCGGGGGTAGAATCATTTGCATCGGCAAACATTCGTTGCACCTCTTTCTCTGTGCATTTATAGTCGCCCTCGTAATTCCGCTTGAAAGTTCCATTATATGGATTCGTGGTTCTGTATACTGGGCGTTGCTCTCTTGGGGCACTTGGGATATGGAAAAGCATGATGTTGTAACCATTGAATTTGACCGTTTCAAGATTGTCGTTTTTCAATAGGTTACAGCTGATGGTGGATTTATTGTTCACATTATTCCAGAAATCCCTTTTGTATTTCTCTACAAGCTCATCGGAGAGCACATCAAGATAGAAATCACCATTTTTCTCCACAACGCCCAATACGATTGTGCCCCCTTCGGTATTGGCAAATGCAGAGTAGGTGTCCCAGAAACTTCCTGGAAAACCTCCCGAAGCTTGTTTGAATTCCCAGTCTTCTGACTCTTTCCTTGAAAGGATATCTTCGATGAAATCTCTTATTCTATCCTGTTCCCTGATTTTTTGCATTTCTTCAAGGGTCTTAAAATTTGAGCGCAAGAAACGAGTATATGAGTTTGTTTGCATTGATGCGGAGTTATAATTGTTCTTTGTTAATCTGTTTTATGAGTTTAAATCTATTCCCAACGGCCAGATATCCGTCGGGGATGTCTTTTGTGACTACACTTCCTGCACCAATTATGCACCAACGTCCGATAGTAACACCTTGAATGATAGTACTTCCTGCACCAACCCATGTTCCTTCACCTACAGTTACGTTTCCGCACAGAGTAGCATGTGGAGAAATGTGTACGTAATCGCCAATATTGCATTCGTGGTCAATACTTACTCCTGTGTTTAGGATACAATGGAATCCAATTTTTGTTTCCGCATTGATGATGGCACCAGCCATAACAACTGTACCTTTACGAATGGTGGCTGTGGGAGATACAATGGCTTTCGGGTGTACAATGTTATCAGCAATCTTACAATTCACCTTCTCTGCAATTTTCTTTCGAATAGCATTTGCTCCAATGCTGATTATTATCTCATCCGTAATCTCTGTATTGTGTTTTACGGGTAATCCGGCCAAAGTCTTTATTTCTGGATTGTCATCAATAAATCCATCGACAATCTTTCCTTGGCTTTCGATAATTTCTTTTATTACCTTGCCGTGACCACTGGCACCATATAAATACATATAGGATATAAATTATAGATTGTGATTTTTTTACACAAGTAGCTTAGATATCAGTTGTTCCCGTTGAATGCTTCTATGGTTGCTTGGCCGGCTTCGTTGATGTCGGCGCGACGCAGCACTTTCAGTATGGTTATCCATATTACTTTAATGTCCGTCCACAGGGTGCAGTGGTCGACATACCACACGTCCAACTTGAACTTTTCCGTCCACGAGATGGCATTCCTGCCGTGGCACTGTGCCCAGCCTGAGATGCCGGGTCTGACTTCGTGGCGGCGCATCTGCTCGGGGGTGTATAGGGGTAGATACTGTGGCAGCAGGGGGCGGGGACCTATCAGAGCCATATCACCCTTCACCACATTTATTAGCTGTGGCAGTTCGTCTATGCTGGTGCTACGCACGAAACGGCCCACTTGCGTCAGTCGCTGTGCATCGGGCAGGAGGTTCCCATCCGTATCGCGTTCGTCGGTCATGGTCTTGAACTTGATGACACGGAATATTTGTCCGTTCAGTCCGGGTCTTTCCTGTAGGAAAAAGACTCCGGCACCCTTGTTTGCAAAGTGCAGCCAGACGGCCGCTACCACGAGTATGGGTGAGATGCTGATGACGGCCACGAGGGCTATCACAAAGCCCAACCAGCGTTTAATGTGGTTCTTGTACATGATTCTCCTTATTATAGAGACTGGACAGCATTGAGATACCTTTCAATGACGAGTTGACGGTTAAACTCGCGCTCTATCTTTTTTCGGCCTGCAAGCCCCATCTCTTTTTTTTGCGTATATGGAAGTCGGATGAATTTCTCTACCTTGTCAGTTAAGTCCGCAGTGTCCCGAGGATTGGCGAGCAAACCGGTAACATTATCATCCACCGTTTCCCTGCACCCGGGGATGTTTGTTGTGATAATGGGTCTTCCATTAGCAGCACTCTCCAAATTTACGTTGGACATACCCTCATGGTAGGAGGGCATGACAGTGCAGTGTGCATTGCCAATGTATGGTCGCACATCAGTTGTCGTGCCCAGATAGTTTATGATTCCTTGCCCGACCAGAAGGTCTAATTCTTCTTGATATTTCCCCTCGCAAGCACCCAGTATTTGAAACTCCGTGTGGGGGTATTTCCTCTTTATGTTTTTTGCTGTTTCAAAGTATTCTTCCGTGCCTTTGTCTTTAAGTAGTCGTGCTATAAAGAGGAACTTGACGATGTTTTCATCTTGGGGGTAAGGCTGAAGAGTGTGATGTTCAAGATTTACTCCAGAGCCGGGAAGGAGAATATTCTCTCCACGTGTGATGTGCCTTGAGACGATGAATTCCTTGTTGCGTTGATTCTGGAAGAAAACAGTTCGGGCTTTTCCTAAGCCTATTCTGTATAATGCCAAGGTCAGTTTTTGGAGCCATCCTCCGTTTTCGATGGAATCTCCCAGTCCTGTGATGTTGGCAACTTGAGGAACATTCAGTAATCGGCAGGCAATGCCGCCATATATGTTAGGCTTGATGGTGTAGGTTAGTACAGCATTAGGTTTGATTCTCCAAATGAGTTTCCCGTATTTCCATAGCAGTCGAAGATCGCCAATAGGATTCATGCTGCGTCGTTGAAAAGTCGTATGTATGACTTTACAACCAATCTGCTCAAAGTAACTACTACGCGGGTCTTTGTCGGGTGCCGATATGCAAACCTCGTATCCTGCATCCACAAAGGCTTTCATCACTTCTTTTCTAAAACTATGGAGGCCACCGATATTGTTCGTCAGTACTAATAATTGCTTCATTTATATTAAGGCAGTTGACGGTAAACGTCTATATGCTTCGTCTGGGGTTACAGTGGCTTTATTCAGAAGGACGCTCATTTTTAAGGTAATTTTTTAGATACCACCTCTGGAATACATAGAAATTCCATAACTGCCCTTTATGATTTTCTTTACCTTGTATATGTTCGTTGAATAACTCTATTAAGAATTGGTAGTTAAAGATTCCTTGTTTTTCTATAAATTCCCTTTCCATTAGTTTCTCCATTTCACTCTTTAACTCGTTACGGAACCAATAATCAACGGGTACTCCAAAGCCTGATTTCCTGAATTGAAGTGTTTGGGAGGGGAGTATGTTCTTGAATGCTTCTTTTAAAATGTATTTTTTGTTTTTCCTCCTTATTTTTAGATTGTCTGCAAGATTTAGAGCTGTATGTACGATTCTTCTGTCAAGAAAAGGTGCACGATTTTCTATAGAGTTATGCATGCATGCTCGATCCATTTTGGGGAACATGTCTCCCTCTAATACACCTTGTATATCCATTATCTGTTCTTTCTGGAGGAAGGAGAAATCGTTGGGGATTTTTTTGTAACGTTCCTGGAAGATATGTTTGATGTCTGTATAGAAATCTGTTGCAAGAAGTTGCTTACGCATATCCTCGTTAAATCCAAGGCACATCATATTGTAGTATAGGTCGAAACCATTCTTTTGGGCATTCCGAATAACTTTTTTTATTCTTCTAAGATGGCTCCTTGTAGTGGCACTTTCCGGACAATGGCATACAAACCATTCAAAAAGTTTTCTTACGAGTTTAGGTACTTTCCGATAGCGTGTTACATAGTACTCGGCAAGGTATTTCTCATATCCCCCAAATAGTTCATCTGCGCAGTCACCAGTAAGGACAACTTTTACATCTTTAGCAGCTAGTTTTGCTACATAATAGGAAGGGATAGCTGAAGAATCGCCAAAGGGCTCGTCATAATATAGGATGATGTCATCAAGGCAATCAATCACGTCTTTATAGTCCAAAATGTATTTTGTGTGATTACTTTTGATATGTTTAACAATCAATTCTGCCCTTTCACTCTCATCATAGTCTTTTTCCTTAAATCCAATGGAGAATGTATTGATGGGTTTTTCTGACAGTTTGCTCATCAGACAGCAGACAATGCTTGAGTCAATACCTCCACTAAGGAACGCTCCCATAGGAACGTCTGCGACCATTCTTTTCTTTATGGAGTCAGTAAGTAGTTCCTGAACTTTCTGAATGCCCTCCTCCTTATTTGTTATGCTTTCTTTAATTTCAGTTGATACATTATAGTATAGATGATCTTCAATCTTCATGTCATTGCTGATTGAAAGATAATGTCCTGGCAGTACCTTTTTTATTTCATTATATATAGAGTATGGTGCAGGTATGTACGAAAGAGACAAAAAGAGATTTAATGCAGTTTTATCAATGGAAAATTTTTGCTTGTGTAGGGAAAACGCTTTTAATTCTGAGGCAAAGTAAAAATTTTCACTCTCCACATAGTAGTATAGAGGTTTTTCCCCATAGCGGTCTCGAACTATATAGGTTACTTGTTTCGTTTTGTCGTAAATGGCGAATGCAAACATTCCATCAATTAGTTCTAGACACCTGTCAAGCCCCCAAACTTTATATGCATAGACAACAACCTCTGTGTCACTTGTCGTTTGAAAATCTACACCCTTTTTCGTGAGTTCCTCTTTTATCTCCAAGTAATTGTAAACCTCACCATTATAGACAATAGTGATATTCCCATTGTCTATTGTCATGGGTTGCGAGCCAGTCGTGAGGTCGATAATGGATAATCTTTGGTGAGCCAATCCAACATTGTTGTCGACAAAAAAATCTTGTTTGTCAGGGCCTCGTAAAATCATTTCCTTTGCCATTTCTTTAAGTTGTTTTACTTCAGGTATGCCTGTTTTTCTAATAATTCCTGTTATAGCGCACATATGAACTATTTTATAAAGTCTATAGGTTGGAAGTCTAAACCGTTAATTATGGTGAAAAAAGGTGGTGCAATCCATAAAAGTGGAGTTACAAGGCGCGGGGCGTTGAAAAGGAGGAACGCTAATGCGTAGAAGTTGAGCGGAAAGAGAAGCCTTACATATTTTCTCCATTCTGACGATTCGTTCTGTTGAAATACTGAGATGAGCCAGAAGAAATACATCAGATTGGCTAATCGGAGGAAGCGGACTCCACTGCCAATAAGGAGTGACGCGATATATCCTAGGGCAAAGGAGAAAAGTATGTACTGGAAGAACTGCAACTGTTTATTACTCATTAGAATAGATCTGCGCTTAAGGAAGAGAACAGTCAGCAGGAAGAACATACCCACCTTATTTATCCATTCACATGTTACAGTAAATGCCTTGTTGGCTTGCCTGTAGAGGCTCGTATCATTTCTTTGCTTGCGATTAAGATTCTCAGAAGTGTTGCGGTACAAGTCTGCTTTTCTGTTCAGGGCTCTGCTGCTGCTTATTTCCTCCACGTCACCCTCCGAACCCATTAGGTCATCAAGCGATGACTGCGGTGTTGCTACATGTGCGATGAAAGCTACAACCATGAGAAAGAAGTAAATATGGGTTGTCAAATGGAGTCTTTTCATTATAAGATAAATGAAAACTCCGATAACGGCAACCATATAACCAAAGTGTATGAGCGGTGTGAGTAATATGCCTATCAAGGCTGTTCGGCGTTCGAGATAGAGGTATTGGATGGCATAGTATGAGAAGAATGAAGTGGCAGTCCAGAATCGTATGCCGTTGACATTGAAAAAAGATATCGTGAGGAAATAAAATAGGAGTATGATATAGAAATATCGGGTCTTCATTCCTTCCCATATCTTGTATAGCTGTCGGCATGACAGGTAGGAGTATATACCCATTATAGAACCGAGTACGGCAAACAAGACTTTGGGATTGCTGGTGAAAAGTTTGACAACTGAATACACAAAAATCAGGTATATGTCAGTAATACTGCCCTCTGCGTACATTCTTAGAACCATTCGGTATGAAAAATCCATTTGGCAGAATACAGCACCGATGCGATATGAGTCCGCTGTGGTGAGTTTGAAGGATATTGCATAGCCAAACAGGGCATAGAAAGCGATGAAAACAAAGCCGTTCGAACGCCTATTCAATTCCTTCATGGCTTTCAGGAAACCCATAAAGGGATTAATAAGGAATAACAGTAATGAGGCCATTTTCTTTTGTCAAAGGCTTGCGAACTCCTTTGCAACGTTCACAATATTGAATCGTTCGGGGTTCTCTATGCACAACTGTTTACTATAATTCTGCCTGCAGAACTCTTCGAATACCTCTGTTTCGCGGAATTTGGAGGTAATTTCCAATATAGGGCGTTTTGTCAGGTAATAGTCTATGAGTTTGCTGGGTGCTTGTACACCCGATTCATTTCGGATGTTCACTAAGAAATCCATTTTACTCAGTTCGTGAAGTAACTGTTCCCGGGGGATGTATTCCCTAAGCTCCAACCGTTTGCCCAGTTCGGTTTTGTAAGTAGAGAACAGGGCTGGTTTGTTAGTGTATACAATGAATCTGAAGTCTTCTTGGCGTCGTGACAAATAACTAAGGAATGGGCGCGGGTCACGTTTCTGTGGGTATACCATTCCCGAATAAGCAAATGTGGGAACAGCATTCTTGTGGTATGTAGCTAACAAAGTGTCGTCAAACATAAAGCCCTGTGGAATGATGCGTATCTTGTTGTGAAATTCGGGGTAGTATCCGTCAATAGCTTGCTCAGTGGGGATGGTGATGTAGTCGGTAGTCTTGCACCACCATTTTTCTATCCATTTGAAGTAGAATGGTGGTCTGCTGAAGGGATTTCCCATGAATGGGTCACCGCAGTCGGAAACCCATGTAGCATTCTTCAGATGGGGGTAATGTCTTTTAGCGTATGCTGTGCCCCAATGGATGGGGTAGGGAACGGCAACCGTAATGATTCGGTCATACGCATCGCATGCCTTCAGGTATTTTGCCACACGCTTACCCAGTAGTATATTGGGGAATTCAAGCCATCGACGGGTGAAGAAGATGATTCCTTTTCTCCATAGCGAGACACTACGCTGTTCGATGTCACTATTTATCCATTCAAACTTGGATATCCCTAAGTCGTGAACTCGGATGCCCGTCTCTTTTGTAAAGCTAGTATAATCGTATTTCCCAAGTACGGCGCAGAGCGTTACAGCATGTCCTTGACGTACCAACTCTTTGGCAAGTTCTGTCGCCCGATGGGAGCGTGGTGCCATGTGTGGATGTATTGCCTGCGCAATTATGAGAAATTTTTTCATAGATGTTACAATAATCTTAATATACTTTATTGCTCTTTGATAATTCTATCAAGTGTGGTAAAGAAAGAATCCGCTTTCTTCTTCTCCTTTTCCATGTTTTGAGCAATAAGGTTGGAAATGATGTCGTGCTTTTCTAAAATTGTTCTTATTTTGTCAAGAACAGTCTTTTTTGTGGCATGGTTGTTATTTATCCAGAAATCGGAAAGTTCCATATCTGTCAGTACTTGCCTTATTTTGCTTACATATTCGTGTTGCATGTTTGTAACATCAAAAGATAGCGTCGGAACATTACTCTTCAAAGCAAGCATGGTACCGTGGAAGTATTTTGTGATGTTAATGTAACTGTAAGCAAATATGGTGTACCATTCCAAAGGCGATAGGTTCGATAGATATTTTTCGTTTCGGAGTCGGAATCTATCGAGGATTCTATTTCTGGAAAGTAACAGAACATATTCATATTGATTTCCCAGCTCTTTTTTTATTGTGTCAACGAACTTATTTCCAGAAATCATGAAGGTTACTATAGGTTTGGATAAGTCAACACCTTCACGTGCAAGTATAGTAGTGGCAAAATCTTTGTTCGGCGAGCTAAGAAGAGCTGTAGGGTCACAATTTATATTTACGGTTAGATGGGGTAATATGTTCCTTACCATATTGTATGTTTCCGTGTCTCGAACACCGATGTATTCATACCCCTCAAGACATTGACCAATATATTCTTTTTCTTGTGGAGTTAGAGATTGTGTGTCTAAACTGTATGCCGAGGCAGCATAACTCATTTTCTTGCATGTAATCTCCGGCCCCAGCCAGTAGGGGTTCCTTAATCCCAGATGTTGCTTGTAAGCCCATACTGCATCACTTCCTACAATCACAAGATCGTACCTGTTATTAATGTAGTCATAGATCTCTTGATAGTCGTCGGTGATAAACTTCTGCGGTGAAAGAGGCAGTAGGTACAAATCATCTTGGAACCGTTTATATAGATTCTTATACGCCAAACCATGCTGGACAAATTTCTTGGGGCCGAATTGGTACATCTGATGTTTTGATAACTTTTCAAAGTCAATGACTTCAACAATGTTCCCATATCGAGCCTGTATAGCGCGGGTGAGAGCATAACATTGCATGAATGCTCCGTAATTTATGCTCCTATGAAATGTCAGGATACCTATTCTCATAATTTAGTCAAAAATAGTATATTCATTAAAGGGGAATCGTTTAGAGCAGGTTACCTTGAGTGCCTCGCATACATGTCCTACTGCAATTAACATAATGGGGATTTGTGATTCTGGGATTTGAGCTGCATCCTTGATTTTAGAGAGTTGTGATTGATTTACGCCAAGATTAAGCGGAATAGTACCTAGTCCAAGAGAATGGAGTGCGTAGAGCAGGTTCATCGCATATAAGCCACCATTAACGTAAGGCTGATGATACTCGGTAATGGAGAAACTATTAGCAGAAGACGTCACTATGATAACGGCCCCAACATCCTCTTTGAATTGTCTGGCACCCGATTGCAGGTCAAGTATGCGGACGATGTTCTCCCTCTTCGTAAAGACATAGTTTTCCCATGGTTGGCGGTTACATGCAGAGGGCGTAGTCTCTGCTATGCGCAGAGCTTCTTCGATGGCACTTTGCTTGACAGGCTCGCCCGTGAAACTGCGGATGCTGTGCCTCGACCTCGCAAAGGTAGCGAAGGGGAAATCCTCTCCGTTGATGTCCTCTTGCGTGACAAATGTTACCCCTCCGAGCATGTCTTTATACGTTTCCCATTCTTCGCTGGGAATGGCTGCCGACATGATGGCGTACGATGCCAGAATCTGCTCATCGGTGGCCTGCCCCTGAGTCTCATTGAATTTTATGTATTCCTTCACTACGGACAGCACGTATAGCAGCAATTCGTCATCGTGGTATAGCCGTTTGTACTCATTCAAGTCTCTTAGCAACCGTTGTATTTTGGGGATGCCGAATCCTGGCCGTACATTCTTGAGAGAGAGACCTTTTTCTATTATATGTACCTGCAAAAGTAAGGATGCTTTCAACTTTTGAGGATTCTTATATGTCTTATACGTACATATATTTTTGCTGAGATACCGATAATCGTGAAGACATGATTTAAGGATTATCCATCTTACGAGTAATGGTTTTATGATTTCTTTAAGTTTGTTAATCATGGAATTACTAAATGTCTATATAATTCTTTCTGTTTTTTTCAAATTCTTTGGCAGGAACAAAGCCGTAGTATTCATTTTCATAATGAGGATAGTTTCTTTTTACTTCCTCTGGATTCAGATTCTTTATGATTTTTGCTGGATTTCCGGCAATTACAACGTAACCATCAGGAAATGACTTGGTCACGACACTTCCCCCTCCTACAATTGTAGAGGGACCAAGTTCAACACCGGCCAAAATTAAGGAGTTCATCCCAATCCAACTATAATTTCCAATGCGTATTGTTCGTCCTATACTTTTGTCTCGGTTATACAAATCGTGGTTTGAACTTAGAATGCCGACGTTGGGACCAAAGCGGACGTAGTCTCCAATGTATACATTCCCTAACCCCTGGATATATGTGCCTGGACGCCCAACTTTACTGTTCTTCCCCACAAAAATTCTTCTTGGGTGTCCCACAAGACATGTCTTGTCTCTGGGCCAATACGTTTGTGCAAGTCCTAATCTGAATTTTAAGTACTGAAAGAAATTATTTGGAAGTATTCCAGACATTAAGAATCGAGCATAGGTTCCAATGAACGGGAACTTGGATACAAAGAGAAGTATTCTTTTTTTATATGATTTCATTTAATCAAGGGTCTTATGATTATTCCATAATGAATTTTGGCCAATCTACAGAGGAGCAGATATGCAGTTACGTAAACAAAGAAATCTGCGGCTAAAATGAAGAGTGGATTTTCTGCATAGTCAATAATTCGTTTTCCTATTTCTGCTATGTAGATGGCTATTAGTGAGATTGTTATTATTCTCGTGAGAATGCTCAGAGGAACCATAGAGATAAGAGGTACATTCATTTTCTTTGCAATATGCCTAATATAAATCCCAGCTTGTAGTGTAACGTAAAAGGTATGTATGCTGACAAGAAATAATGCACTTGAAGAGAACTTTACAGCGATGGCTTCGGTAGTAGCCAATGCGATAAAAGTGTAAAACATAGTCTTTGCATAATAACTTGTTTCATTAATTGCAATTAGTACGGATGCATAGGGAAGTACCTTCAGGAAGTTATAAAGGATCTTTATTGTAAAGTAATCACTAGAGACAATATACGCTGTTCCATACAAAGCGTACATAATATGTCGTGCATCATATAGGCAAAATATGAGCAGGGGATAGATGAGCATGGCCGATTTCTGGAAGACATTCCTCCATGTTCCCGTAAGTTCGCTGACACCTGTTTCTCCTTGATTTGTCATACGTGAGAGAAGAGGAAGGAGAACGGTTGATGTTACGCTAATGATTAGCGTGGCAAAAGGAAGTTCTATAGCTCCGTTAGAGAATTCTGCAAAAACTATTTTGCCAAAATATCTGCTGATGAAGAATTGGTCAGTAGAGTTGATAAGGATACCACCTAGGCTGGCAAACATGAGGGGTAAAGAAAACCGGATAATATCCTTGTATGTAACTCGCGAGCTTTCTGACTTGTATGATTTAATGGGATAATACTTCAAGTATAGAGCTAGTAAGAACGAAAGACATGATGAAAGTACAAACCCTACTAAAGAGTGAGAATAGCTTCCGTGCCAGAGAATGGCGGGAAGGGTGACACACATTAACATCGTGAATCGAGTCAATGATGTGTAAAGTGCAATTAGTTTGGATTTCTGATATGTTGCCAGTATGCCTTCGAGTCCCATGGTTGGCAACATTAGGAAGGGGACTGGGGAGAAAATGCGTAGAGCTGTTGTAAGGTCGGGGTTATTAAGAAAAGAAGCAACGAGTGGAGCTGCAATAAACAAAAAAACCGAAAACAAGAAACCAAGTAAAAAGAATAGACGAGTGATTTTGTTAATGGTTGCTTTCGCTTCTTCATTATTTATGCGAGGGAGGAAATAGGAGTAGGCGCGCGGCAACCCTAATGTAAAAACTGCAAGTAACGTATTGTATACGTAGATTACTTGTTGATAGGTTCCGTAATCTGGCTTCTCAAAATAGCGACTGAGAATCATTCCGCTAATGAGCGTGAATCCATACGAGAAGAGACTTCCCAGAGCGACCCATGCTGCTTGCCGTGTATTGTTCGTGCTGCTCATTTCTCTATTGAAGTGAAATAAGGAATGCAGTTATACTGGTGTGTCAAAGAAGACATGCCCTTTGCCTGCTGCAGCAATGCGAATTTTATCAGTTGTGAGCAAATGTATGGAGTTGTCCAGTACAATGAAAGCTCCGCTTTGGCCTGCTGCTGCGGCAATGCGAATGATATCCGATACAAGGTGCCGGGAGCAATCTATTCTCAGACCTCCTCCTGCAGCTGCAATTCTTATCAAGTCTGATGTCAGCATTTTATCTTATGGTTTTTCGATTCTCTATAGTCTTCTAGTTTCTCCTCTGTCGTACCTTTTTCTGACGTGGTAGGTGTATTTGCGGAAATTCTTTTCTTTATGCCTATTTTTGTCAGGAACCATGACCAGAGGATGGGTAGAAGAATTTCCTCCTTGCTCAGTGCTTTAATTTTGCTTCCAACAATTGGGCATATTCTGTTATCGAATCATCTATGGCTTTTTGTGTACTGTCGTTTTTGTGACAAATAGTGTTTTTCTGGAGAATCTTGCCATAGTCTGACGGCAGATTGTTTACATCTCCGTTATTCTGGATGATGTGTAGTGCCAACTCATAGTCATGTTTTACTCTTAGCATCTCATGCTTTACATAGCCATAATATAGACTTTTATAGACCCATACAAGAAATATCTGCCAGAGAATGGGCCACAAAAGTAGTGCAATTACGGAATACGTGATTAAATGGGCTTCAATCTTTGTACCTGCAATATGGTGGAAATATGTGATGCCACTTGCTATACACATGCTTGAGACACCAATAAATGTCCATTTCCATTTCTTGAATATATAACGTGAAAGGAGGTGACAAAGCAGGACAATAGAAGAACCTGTGATAATGCTTGTGTATACGCTTTGGACAGTACAGGAATTGCTAAGGTCAGCCTCAAGACCGCAAAATAGTAGTATGAGTGTTATGTAGCATAGCATTAGAACCGATTTCTTCGTCAATTTAGTTTGCATGATGTTTACCCGGTTTCGATTCTTCTCTACCAGTTCTGATGTAATGTTACTATTCCCCTCAAATGACATGCCGTCTAACGCCCTTTTGAATCCTTCAAAATAATCAACGGACCAGATTTTCTGCGTCAGTATATTGTCGATGGACATCGTGCAATATACGGCAGCAATGAATTCAAAGAAGGAACTATAATTGGAAAGCATGGCTACAGATGATAGAATTTCCTGATTTCTTCCTGAATCTGTACGTTGACGATTTTGGCCTCTTCTTTGCGGATGTTACAGTCTTCTCCTGCTGTTACCACTGAGGAATATGAGGGGTAATCATCACCTTTGGAATTGTTGTTCTCCCAGTTCATGGGACGTAGGTTGACGATGTTGTCGATGTCATCGGAACTGATATTGAGTCCTTCCAGTATAGAAATAGGGCATATGTGGTCAATTTCCCATCCATATGGGCTTTGGCGATTGCCAAATTTCTCGTATAGCATAAAGGCTCCACAGGCATCCTTTCTTACCTTATCTTCTGGGTATTCTTCAACAGCGATTCCCTTTGCCCAAACTTCCTTTTTCAGTTCTTCTGTTATCTTCATTCGCAGACTTATCCTTATATCTTTGCTAATATCTCTACAATCCGTTCTGCAGCAAGCCCATCCCATTTTTCCGGGATTTCGCCTTTTTGCCATTGGCCATCGAACAAACACTTCAATGCTGGTGCCACATTTTGCGGATTGGTGCCGACAAGCATGTTGGTGCCGATGGTACAGGTCTCGGGGCGCTCCGTATTGTCGCGCAGGGTGAGACAGGGAACGTGCATGACAGTTGTTTCCTCGGTAATGCCACCAGAATCTGTGATGACGGCCATAGCGTGCCGAACCAGATAGTTGAACTCCAGATAGCCTTGAGGCTCAATGACCTTGAGATTGTCGGCCTCAATGCCCAATTCACGGAATATCTTGGCCGTACGTGGATGGATGGGGAACACAATGGGCAGTCCATGGGTGCCGCTCACTATCTCGCCCATCATTTGTTTGAGCTTGTCGGCCTCGTCTACATTGGCGGGACGGTGCATGGTAAGTACAAAATACTTGTTTTCCTCCAGTCCCAGTTTGTCATATTCTTCTGGTTTTTTCAGCCGCGGAATGTTGGTGAGCAGAGTGTCTATCATCACGTTGCCAACGAAGAAGATGCGCTCTTCGGGCACTCCGAGCTTGCGCAGATTCTCATTGGCAATCTCTGAGGTGGTGAAGAAGTAGTCTGTAATGCTATCCGTCACCATACGGTTGATTTCTTCGGGCATGGTGAGGTCGAGCGACCGTATTCCTGCTTCCACGTGGGCAACCTTTGTGTTCATCTTCTTGGCCACAATCGAGCATGCCATGGTGGAGGTGACATCTCCTACAACCAGTACCAAGTCGGCGGGATGCGCTGTGAGTTCTTTTTCGAAGGCAACAAGGATTGCCGCCGTCTGCTCGGCTTGCGTACCGCCTCCACATCCCAGATTCACGTTGGGCTGGGGGATGCTCAATTCCTCAAAGAATGTGTCACTCATTTTCTTGTCGTAGTGCTGACCTGTATGTACAAGCCTGTAACTGAGCGGCTTCCCCTCTTTCTGTGCTTTCTCAATAGCATGGATAATGGGGGCAATCTTCATGAAATTGGGTCTTGCCCCAGCGATTAACGTGATTCTCATTGCTTGATATGTTTTCGTGTTGATTCTTACAGACGTCCGTCCACGACATTTCGGTCGAGGGTGCATTTCACATCGAAAATGACGTGCTTCTCGTTCAGTAGCGATGGAACGTCAAGTGCGGCAAATTCCTTGTGTGCAACTGCTGCCACACAGGCATCGTATTTTTTTGCCGGAAGTTCGTTGACTACCTCAATGCCGTATTCGCGGCGGGCAATCTCGGGGTTGGCCCAGGGGTCGTATACGGTGATGTTGAGGTTGTATTCCTTCAGTGCTTTGTAAATGTCGATGACTTTGGTGTTGCGCACGTCGGGGCAGTTCTCTTTGAACGTGAAACCCAGAATGAGAATTTCGCTATCCAGCACTTGTATGCCTTTCTTCAACATCAATTTGATGGTTTCTGTGGCTACATATTCCCCCATACCGTCGTTCATGCGACGACCTGCCAGGATGATTTCCGGATTGTAGCCATGACGTTGAGCGCACTGAGCCAGATAGTAGGGGTCTACACCAATGCAATGACCACCTACCAGTCCGGGGCGGAAGGGCAGGAAATTCCACTTGGTGCCTGCGGCTTCCAATACGTCCAGCGTATCGATGCCCATTTTGTTAAATATCTTGGAGAGTTCATTGACGAAGGCAATGTTGATGTCGCGTTGTGAGTTCTCAATGACTTTGGCAGCCTCAGCCACCTTGATGGTGGGGGCAAGGTGTGTACCGGCGGTGATGACGGAACTATATACTTTGTTGATGTATTCTCCTATCTCGGGCGTGCTGCCTGAGGTCACTTTCTTGATATGCTCCACGGTGTGCAACTTGTCACCGGGGTTGATGCGCTCGGGAGAGTATCCACCATAGAAATCGACATTCATTTTCAGACCGCTCACTTTCTCTACTACGGGAATGCACTCATCTTCTGTTACCCCAGGATACACGGTGCTCTCGTATACCACGACATCTCCTTTGGCAATGACCTTGCCTACTGTGGTGCTGGCTCCCACAAGTGGTGTCAGGTCGGGGTTGTTGTCGTCGTCCACGGGTGTAGGCACGGCCACTACATAGAAGTTGCAGTCGCGGATGTCGTCCAGACTGGTGGTGCATTTGAATCCATGATTTTTAATCGCATCCTGTAGCAGGTCATCCGCTACTTCCAAGGTCGCATCGTGACCTTGCATCAGAGCGTCAACGCGACGCTGGTTCATGTCGAACCCCACTGTTTTGTACTTCGTGCTGAAAAGGCGAGCCAGAGGCAGTCCTACATAGCCGAGTCCAATCACACAGATTTTTGTCTCTTTCATTGTTGTATATTTTTTTTGTTTCTTTATAGATTCTGTTTATACCATTCAATGGCAGCCTCAATACCACGCTCGAAACTCCATTGCGGGTCATAGCCAAGCATTTCCCTTGCTTTGCTGATGTCGGCATTGGAGTGCTTGATGTCGCCCGGTCGGTCTGGACCGAATTCAGGCTCTCGTTCTATCCCGAGGGCACGGGTTAAGCCATAATAAATGTCGATGAGGTATTCCCGACCTCCGTAAGCTATGTTGAAAGCTTGACCGGCGGCCTCGTGTGGTGCCAGGCATGCTTTTAAATTGGCCTCTATAACATTCTCGATATAGGTGAAGTCGCGTGATTGACGACCATCGCCGTTAATTCTGCATTTTTCCCCATTAAGAAGCAGTTTGATGAATTTGGGGATGACTGCAGCATAAGCACCGTTGGGGTCTTGACGGCGGCCGAATACATTAAAGTAACGAAGTCCATACGTGTCTAATCCGTAATGGCGTGTGTACTGCTTGGCCCATTCCTCATCACAACGTTTGGTGACAGCATAGGGGGAGAGCAGGTTTCCTTCAGTGCCTTCTTGCTTGGGCAGGTTGGGCTCGTCTCCATAGACGGAGCTGGAGGAGGCATATACGAACTTCTTTATGTGGTTCTGGCGGGCCGCTTCTAACATGTTGAGTGTGCCTTGGATGTTATTCAGCGAATAGAATAGGGGCATTTCTATAGAACGCGGGACAGACCCCCATGCGGCTTGGTTAAGGACAAAATCTACGTCTTCACATGCTTTCATGCAAGTGCCCAAGTCTTTAATGTCTCCTTTGATAAATTCATAATTGGGGTTAGACAGGAACTGTTTGAGGTTTTCCAGTCTACCTGTGGACAGGTCATCAAGGGCACGTACTTTGTACCCCATGCTGAGAATAGCCTCACATAAGTTGCTTCCAACGAAGCCTGCGGCTCCCGTTACGAGGAAGAGTGATTCCGAGGGAAATTTAAGCTGTTGATACGACATGGTTCGGATATAAAATTATTTCCCCAAGCAATGCTTATTTGCCTGGACTACAATCTGATATGCGCGAAATTCGAATGGCTTGGGAATTTGCGCGCACGCATACGAGTGTACAAAGATACAATAAATAAATGAAAACGAGAACGAAAACGAAAACAAATTTCATAGAAACTGAAATCTGTGGATGGTTAGTTCCATATACATTCGTTAATTGAGAAATATCGTTCACTTCCTTCATTTCTTGGTGTAGCGTATTGTGTCTCAGTATGTTGTAGGTGAATTTTCTCTTGCGGAGAATGTTCATTGCATGTTCACTCGGTCCTGACGACACAGAAGACATTGCCCTTACTGATGTGTACTTTACGGACACCGGCAGATAAAAGCGAGCGGGATAGTTGTCGAGGAGGGATGGCGCGCATGATTGTGGGATAACGATGCAGAAGGACGGAATGGATCTCCACGGCACTTAGGCGTTCGAATTTCTCCTCGGGTTCGGGAAAACGAAAACATTGCCAGAAGGCTTCCAGTTCTGGCTGGGTGCGATAGTAAATCTTGTTGTGTTCTGCCCACTGTCGCTCCTCGTCCTTGTTGAGCCACGAACGTTCGCCTCGCAGCAGTTCGTGTTTCAGTTGGGCGAAGAGCTGCTTGTGCTCTAGGGGGGTACAGTTTATAGGCTGTTGTACCTCTTGACAAAGGAATCGACGACTTCCCGTGGTGTCGCTAAGGAGTTCCCGTTGGTTGCTTGTGGCAATAAAGGAGGCTGTACGGTGAAGTGATAGATAGCGTTCAGACCGCATCTTTCGGAAGTTGCTGCTTTGCATCTGCATTATGTTTTTGAGTGATGCCATTGCCGATGGAGAGTAACGGTCGAATTCATCCATGTTGATGAGTGCTGAGGTGGCTAAACGTTGCTCGAAATGACTCTGTGCGGTGATGTCAAATCGGTCGATGTAGTAGGCTTGCAGACTATGGGGGACCAGCATGCGGCAAAAGGTGCTTTTGTGCAGACCTTGCCGGGCGCTGATGATAACAGGAGCAATGGCATTGGCACACTGCCGCTCTTGTCCCATCCACTGACTGGTCATCCCTAACATCCAACGGTGAAATCCGTTTATCCACAATTCACTGTGCGATATGCGGCAAGCTAATGGGGTGATGCGATCCCTGCCATCCCATTTGGGGAGGTGGCTCATGTAATCTAACATGGGGTGGTGGTCGGGAACCTTGCGTGAAAGCAATAGTCGACTTACATCACGGTCCCAGCAGTTGATGCCCAATTCCTTGGCCTCCAGTGTAAAACTGTTTAACTGACGTTTGTCTACCGTCATCCATTGTTTGGTTTTCGGGTTCTCCCATTCTGTTTGTTCGGTCAGCACATTAAACCGGAAGTTGTAGTTGAATAAGTGAGTACGAAGCAGATGCAGCATCTCTGCATCGCTACATCTGCCTTCCCTTGTAACGATATGTTTTTGCGATGTTTGACGGTGTCGTTTCCCTGTGGTTCGTAACCAGTGGATAATTTGGTAAACTAGTTTCTTCATTTGTTAGATGTTAATGGTTTCTAATATGCTTTTCAGACTGCAAAGATATAGCGAAAAATCCCTTCTGTCAAGGGGGCTCCAACCACAAAATGATTAAGTTACAACATTACTAACGTTGAACTTTCAACCTTTATTCATTCGAGTCATGCAACATATGTTGAACGAACATACAACTATAATTACTTGTTTATGCAACTTATGTTGTTTGAACATGCAACTTTTGTTGTTTGATGTGATATTGATTCTGGAGTATCTCTTCATGATAAACTTCACTAATGTCGTTTTATAAAACTATAAAATACATTAATTACGCTCTGAAAATCATTGTAATAGGTTTGGTTGTGAACGATATGAAGTATGAGATAGTATTTTATTGGTTATCTTATTATTATTTGCTATTTATTTTGCGTTAAGTGAAATAATGATTATATTTGCTGTAAAATATGACTTCAATAAATTTTTGTAGAGATGACAATTCAATATGATTTTTATCAGTCTCCTCACACAATAGGGACGACGCGTAAACGTTATCACGCCCGGGTTGTGCGTGCTCGTAATGTCAATGGTAAGGATTTTGTGCGTGAGGTAGTTCGACGTACAGCATTTTCTGTTGCGGAGGTGACCGCAACGTTGATAGCGGTGAATGAAACGTTGACTGACCTTTTGAGTCAGGGACACAATGTAAAAGTACCCGGTATAGGGAGTTTTCAAATCTCACTAAGTTGTCCTGAGACACGTCGCCCGGGTGATACGCGTGCAGGTAGTATCAAGGTGAAAACTGTCCATCTGCGTCCGGAGAAGGCTTTGGTGTCTGCCGTTTCCAATCGGGCAACTTTTGTGCGAGCTCGATGGAAGGTCCATTCTAATGAAAGATTATCTTTGACCGATTTGGCGAGAATTGCAAAAGAGCATCTTGCTTCCCATCCCTATCTGCGACGTGCCGATTTAGAGCAATTGGCCGGGCTTACTCGTACGACGGCTGTTAACCGCCTTCGCGAAATGGTGGCTCAGGGGTACATAGAAAATGTTTCGTCTGACAGACATCACCCTCTCTATGTGTGGAAAAAGGACAGGGGCTGAATTAGTCTCTGCGAAATAGGTCGCGGGTGTACACCTTGTCCTGCACGTCGTCCAGGATGGAGTCGTAGCGGTTGGCGATGATGGCCTGGCTCTGGGTCTTGAAGTCCGACAAATTGTTTACAACAAGGCTACCAAAGAAGGTGGAGCCTTCGGGCAGCGTGGGCTCGTAGATGATGACCTTGGCTCCCTTGGCTTTTATGCGTTTCATGATGCCCTGGATGGCCGACTGGCGGAAGTTGTCGCTGTTGGACTTCATGGTCAGCCGGTAGATGCCTATGGTACAGTCGCCCTCGGTCTCCGCGGGACGCTGGAACTGGTTGCGCTCGGTGTAGCCGTACCATCCTGCCTTGCGTAGCACCTGGTCGGCAATGAAGTCTTTACGCGTGCGGTTGCTCTCCACGATGGCTGACATCATGTTCTGCGGCACGTGCTCGTAGTTGGCGAGCAGCTGTTTCGTGTCCTTGGGCAGACAGTAGCCTCCATAGCCGAAGCTGGGGTTGTTGTAGTGGGTGCCGATGCGGGGGTCCAGGCCGACGCCTTGTATGATGGCCTGCGTGTCGAGTCCTTTCACTTCGGCATAGGTGTCCAGTTCGTTGAAGTAGCTCACTCGGAGTGCCAGGTAGGTGTTTGCAAAAAGCTTTACAGCTTCTGCTTCTGTCAGGCCCATGTACAGCGTGTCTATCTTTTCCTTTATTGCACCCTCCTGCAGCAGTGCGGCAAACTGGTGGGCGGCTTGTCCCAGTTCCTCGGCATGGTCGCTTTCTGCCTCACTGGGGCAGCCTCCGATGATGCGGCTGGG
>ERZ842401.1560-NODE-1560-length-32458-cov-45.302935_pt1 | contig 32458 bp, 20 predicted proteins | sample MGYA00521270_ERZ842401 | MGnify/ENA primary metagenome ERZ842401 (study PRJEB31892, sample SAMEA3878208) | bioreactor metagenome | biome: Moose rumen | place: Sweden | collected 2011-10 | study: EMG produced TPA metagenomics assembly of the PRJEB12797 data set...
CGCCGAAGGTGGCCCGCAACTCGTCGCTCATCTACAGCGACGACATCGGCGCACAAATCTCCGCCCTGGGCTTCAAGGGCATGCTCACCGAGGGTGCCAAGCACGTGCTCGGATGGAAGTCGCCCCACTATGTCTACAACTGCAACATGGCTCCCAACCTGAAGCTGCTGCTGCGCGACGTCGAACTCAGCGACGACATCTCGCTGCGCTTCAACAATGCCGAGTGGGAGGGCTATCCCCTCTTTGCCGATGCCTACATCGAGCGCATCGCCCGTCTGCCAGAGGAAGAGCAGATGGTGAACATCTTCATGGAGCTGTCGGCCCTCGGCATCGCACAGCCGCTGTCCAGCAACATCCTCGACTTCCTGCGTGCACTGCCTGCACAGGCCAAGCAGCGCGGCATCATCTTCTCCACGCCTACCGAGATCTGCCTGAAAACCAAGAGCGTGGGCAACCTCGACGTGCCCGACACCCTGAGCTGGGTCGACGAGGAGCGCGATGTCTCTTGCTGGCTGGGCAACGCCATGCAGCGCGAGGCCTTCAACAAGCTCTATAGCGTGGCCGACCGTCTGCTCATTGCCGACGATCCCCGCATCATGCAGGACTGGGATTACCTGCAGGCCTCCAACAACTTCCGCTTCATGACCACCAAGCCCTCCAATGTGGGTCTCGACCGTGGCATCTACAGCGGACCGTTCGACGCTTTCACCAACTATATGAACATCCTGGGCGACTTCATCAATCGCGTCAACCAGCTCTATCCCTTGGAGATTGAGAACGAGGAGCTTAACTCGCTGCTCACCACCATCCGCAACCAGGGCGACGAGATTGTGATGAAGGGCAAGGAGATTGAGCGCTTGCAGGCTAAGCTCGAGAAGCTGGAGGCACAGGCCGAGAAGCCGAAGGCCAAGGCCAAGAAAGCAGCCGAACCCAAGACTCCTGCAAAGGCAACAGCCAAGAAAGCACCTGCCAAGAAAGCAGCAGAGAAGAAGGATAAAGAAAAGTAAATTTGATAAAAAAAACATAAAAAAAGCCCCTGCGATATGTCGCGCAGGGGCTTTTTTGATAAGAAAAACGCTGCTAACACTAAAATAATGCCTTTTTTTCTTGTTGAATTCTAAAAAAAACCTTACCTTTGTACCGATTTTTATAATCATGGAAGAGAAGTTCTGCGAAGTAATGCCTATCGCGAGGACAATATGCTGATATATAGTAGTGAGCAAGAAATTTTTATATAACAATTTTATTATTAACAGTTTATGAAGAAGAAATTAATTCAAGGATTTTTCATGGGAGCTGCTCTCGTAGCTTCTATGGGTTCGGTTGTTTCTTGTACAGATGCTGAGGAAGATCGCTTTGCCGAGTTCCAGAATGCCATCGCAAGAGACTCAGTCTTTGTTCGTGAGGTGTTCAGCCAGCAGTACGATTCGCTGCAGGCACTCCGCATTCGTCTCGCTGCGCTCGAGGCTATGTGCCGCACCAACTGCCAGAACATCCAGAACCAGTTGGCACAGTATGTGACCATCGCTACCTTCAATCAGTATCAGACTGATCTCAACAACAAGTTTGTGAACTACTACACAAAGGGCGATGTTGATGGCCTTATCAGCGGTCTCACCACTCAGGTGCAGGGTCTCATCGACCAGGCTCTCAATGGCTATGTGAAGACCTCTGACCTGAACACTGTGCTGCTGAACTACTTCACACAGGATCAGATCAACAACATGCTGAGCCAGTATTCTACTACTGCCGAGATTACTCAGCTCCTGCAGCAGTACTACACCAAGACTCAGATTGATGCCATGCTCGCAGCAAAGGCAAATGCCAATGATGTCTACACCAAGGATCAGGTTTACACCAAGGAAGAGGTGCAGGCCCTGATCAACGGCATCGTTATTCCCGTTATTCCTGATGTTTACACCAAGACCGAAATCGACAACAAGATCAAGGACTTCATCAAGAAGGAAGACGTGGTGGCCATCGTGCTGGCTCAGGTGCAGGACGCCCAGAGCGCTATCTCACAGGCTATCCAGAACAACGTCATCCTGGCTATCCACAACGAGCAGTTCGGTTCTTCCGCCAACAAGATGACTGTCGACCAGCTCGTCGACGCTGTTACCCTTATTGAGAACACTGCCAACAAGGCCAAGGCCGACGCTGAGGAGGCTCTCACATGGGTGAACAACAACAAGGAAGTGTTTACTCAGTATGGCATCGACATTGCCAATCTGCAGGGCGACGTCACCAACATCAAGAACGACGTTACCAGCATCAATGGCGACATCACCAACCTGAACAACCTCATCACTGCTCTTCAGAACCGTGTGGTGAACCTCGAGAGCGATGTGAACACCATCAAGAACGACTATGTGAAGACCGATGTGTTCACTGAGTTGCAGAACACAGTGTCTGGCCTGCAGACCACACTCACTGGCCTGACCACCAAGCTCACCACCGTTGAGTCTACCGCCAATGCAGCTTACTCGCAGGCTAACGCTAACAAGACTGCCATCAGAACCCTTCGCACGCGTACCGATTCTATTATTAATGTGCTGAATGGTCAGAATGCCGAGCTTACCCGCCGCATCGACAGCCTTGCTCAGGCAGGTGCCGATCTTGCTGAGACCGTAGAGGCCAACAAGGACGAGGCCGACCGCCTGATTGGCGAGGTGCAGACCGCTCTCGACGAGGCTAAGGAAGCTATCAAGGGCCGTATCGACAGCCTGGCAAACGTTACCAGCCTGATGGATGCCAAGTTCGGTGAGATTACCGAGGCTTACGAGGCTGCCGACGCTGCCCTGCAGGAGCAGATTGACGACCTGAACACCAGCGTTGAGGCTCTCGAAACCAGTCTTGGCAATGTGAAGGAAGACCTGCTGGCTCTGACCAACACCTTCAAGAACACCATGGCCAAGCTGATCACCAGCGTGATTATCCAGGGCACTGAGAATCCCATCCTCGGTGAGGCTGCACTGCCTGTGAACCTGCAGAGCAACATCCTGGCTGGCTACTTCGGCTATGCAAAGGGTGGTGTCACCTTCCCCTCTATCGACGACGATACCGACTATGCTTTCGAGTCTGACTTCGACATCATCACTCCGCAGGATATGGCTATGCTCGGCAGCATCCAGACTGTCACCTATCGTAAGAACGAGGTGCTCACTGGCGACAACGACGACAATGCCGGTACTCTCTATCTCACCATCAACCCCAACACCGCCAACTTCGAGGGCACTCAGTTCACACTCGTGAACAGCCGCGACGAGGCTGCCGGCGTCACCCTGGGTGCTGTGAAGGCTTCTGACCACCTGCTGAAGTTCGGCTACGACTGGACTCGTGCCAACAACGCATTCTATGAGGCTCCTGCCAGAATCACCAACCCCATAGTGGCTATGCCTAAGTTCGATCTCGACGCTGCCAAGGAGGCTGCTGTTGCCATCAAGAACATCCTGGCCCGCAAGGGTAGCACCGCTTCTAACGCTACTGCTGTTGCCAAGGCTGTTGCTGAGAACCTGAAGGGTCTCGAGCTCGACCGCTACGCCGTGAAGGCTACTTGGACCGACGACCAGGGCGAGCACAGCGCTTACTCTAACTACAATGTGGCTGCCGTTGCCATGCGCGGTATGAGCTATGGCTTCGCTAAGGAGTATCAGTTCGACCACATCCCCGGCATCGCCAAGATTGAGAACCTCATTGGTAAGGTTATCGACAAGGTGAAGGTGAAGTTCCCCAGAATCACTAAGGACCTGAAGGAGCTGCCAATCGAGACCATCAAGCTCATCGACCTGAATGCCAACTACACCGCTGGCACCTTCGTGGTGACCATCGCTGCCGACGACGTGAATGTTCTGCCCGCAGGTACCACCTTCGAGGTAGAGGTTCCCGCTTACACCGATCCGATGACCGGCATCACCGTTCCCGCTCAGACCGCTACCTATACCATCGGTTCCGACCTGACCGCTGACATCCGTCTGGAGAATGTCGACATCACCGAGGCTATCAACGCCATCATGGTCGACATCAAGGATGACGCCAACCTCGGCAAGACCATCAGCGATGCCAACGCTATGATCAACTGGCTCAACGAGTATCTCGACGACGCTAACGACCTGATCAAGTTCTACAATAAGTACAACGACATCGATCCTCTGAAGGACAAGCTGTTCGAGATTATCGACAAGATCAGCAACAAGTTCGGTCGCTTCTTCTCGCCCAACAAGTATCTGCAGCCCGTCATGTTCGCACGTTCTGCTCAGGGCATCGGTCGCGTGAGCCAGTCTAAGTACCTGCCCACCGTCCTCACTACCAACACGATGAACCTCATCCCCACTTCGTGGACTGCCGAGATCATTGCTCCCGCATTCAAGAAGTTCATTGCTGTTACCAACGTTATCGATGGTGCCGACGCTGCTAAGAGCGCACAGACCGTTGGTGGTGACTACAAGGCTGCCCTCGACGCTGCCAACACTGGCGACCTGAAGAAGGTGCTCAGCGGCGACCGTCAGCAGGTTGCTTTCAAGGCCGACAGCCGTTTCAATGGCCGTGGCTACATCTATGAGCTGCTCTACACTGCCCTCGACTACGATGGCAAGATTGTTGCTCGCAAGTTCTATGTGAAGGTTAAGTAATAAGGTAAACTAAATACAGCATACCGAATTATGAAGATTAAGAATATATTGATGGCTTCTATGCTGATGCTGGGGTTCCTCCCCGCATCAGCACAGACCCAAGGTGATGTTCAGTACGAACACATCTTCCATCCGCACTGGTATGTGTCGGCAAACGTTGGTGGCCAGTACACTATTGGCGAGGTGGATTTCCAGAAGCTCCTTTCGCCCAACGCTCAGATAGCTGTTGGCTACGACTTCACTCCCTACATCGGCGCTCGCCTGGCTGTCAATGGCTGGCAGAGCAAGGCCGGTACTGAGCAGACCCGCTACACCAACGGCACCGTGATGGACCCCCGCATGGAGTGGAAGTGGAACTATGTGTCTCCTATGGTCGACCTGACTGTCAACCTGTCTAACATGATCATGGGCAACTACAACCCCAATCGTCCGTTCATCCTGAGCGCTTTCGTTGGTCTTGGTGCCAACATCGGCTGGGGCAACGACGAGGCATGGGACAACTACAACAAGTATGTGCTGCCCAACGCTGGCAACTATGCCGAGGGCTTCGAGCCTTTCCGTTATATCTGGGCTTCGAAGAACGGCACTGATGCCGCAGGCAACAAGATCTTTGTGAAGGACGGCGACAACCAGACCCTGCTCAACGTGCACTTCGGTCTTATCGGCGACATTCGTCTCAGCGACAAGGTGGCTCTGAACCTCGAGTTCCAGGCCAACACCCTGAGCGACCGCTACAACTCTAAGTGCGCCCACAACTCCGACTGGTACTTCAACGCCCTCGCTGGTCTGAAGTTTGCCCTTGGCAAGACCCACGAGACCCGTGAGAAGAAGGACAATGTCCGCGAGGTCATCGTCGAGCGTGTTGTCGAGAAGCAGATTCCCTGCCCCGAGGTGGTTCCTGCTCCCGTTCCCGCTCCCGTTGTTGAGGACAAGGCCGAGCCTCTGCGCCGCGATGTGTTCTTCACCATCAACAGCACCACTATCGATGCCGGTGAGCAGCACAAGGTCCAGGAGCTGGTTGACTACATGAACAAGTACCCCAAGGCAAAGGTCCAGATCACTGGCTATGCTGACAAGGGCACTGGCAATGCAGCCATCAACAAGCGCCTTGCTGAGCGTCGTGCCGCTGTCGTGCTCGATCAGCTCGTCAACAAGTATGGCATTTCTCGCGACCGCATCTCTGTCGATTCTAAGGGCGACACCGTTCAGCCCTTCGCAGAGCAGGTTAAGAACCGTGTGAGCATCTGCGTTGCTGAGTAAGCATGCAGCTCTCACCAGAATAATTTAAGTCCAACCTACGTTCTAATACCTCATCAGTATCAGAGTGTAGGTTGGACTTTACTCTAAAAACAACCCCTTTTATGAAGAGACTTTGCTCATTTCTATTCATTGTTTTCAGTTGCATAACCAGTTGGGCACAGCTCAACGGAAGCGGTTACTATCGTGTGCAGAACACTGGTAGTGAGCGTTTTATCATTGTTACCAACAACCAAGGCTCCATCAACTACACGTCGACCTCGGTCGACCTCAGTTCGTTGCAGACCATTCGGCCCTTCACCAACGTTGAGTCCGACATGGCCTCGGTCATCTATATTCAGCAGACACCGAGCGGCTACATCCTCTATGCCCAGGGAACCGACACCTATACCATGTCGGGTGCCTATCTGAATATCACTGCCCGTTCCGACGGAACCTATCTCGCTGGTGCCTCTCAGGCCGGTATCACCAAGTACATTTGCGACTCGAAGGCCAATGGCGATATAGGCAAGGTCACCGACAACAACAGCCAGCGCCGCAACTGGTACATCAAGCCGGTAAACGAAGCCGCCGGCCAGTACTTCGGCCTTAAGTCTAAGGAGAACGTCACTGTCTATTCCAATGGCCTGTACTATCAGACCTTCTTTGCGGCCTTCCCCTTCTCCTTCCTTTCGTCGGGCATGAAGGCCTACTATGTGGAGACTGTCGACACCGAGCTTGGCATTGCCGTGATGGCCGATGTCAATGGTGCCGTGCCTGCCGCCACACCTGTCATCGTCAGCTTCTCTGGCTCCTCAGCCTCGCAGAACAAGCTGACCTTTGGTGCCACCAGCACCGCCACCATCCCGTCGAACCAGCTGACGGGTGTCTATTTCGACCGTTACGACGAGGAGGAGAGCATCGACAACCGCGTGCTCAACAACCCCTCCACCATGCGTCTCCTCGGTCTCACCAGCACGGGCAAGCTCGGCTTTGTGAAGAGCAGCGTTGCTGCCGTTCCTCGCAACACCGCCTATCTGTCTGTCGCTGCCAACGCCCCTGCCGAGTTCCAGCTGATGACTCGCGCAGAATATGAAGCCGAAAAGGCCAAGCGCACTGACGTAGTGGTCGTCACGGCCAACAATGCAAGCAGAAAATACGGCGAGGCCAATCCCTCGTTCAACTATACCGTCACTGGCACCGGCACGCTGAAGGGCGCTCCCCAGCTCACGTGCTCGGCCAACCTCACCTCGCCCGTTGGCACCTATCCCATCGTTGTGGCCAAGGGTACCGTCTCTAACTACAGCTTCACGGGTGTCAACGGCACGCTCACCGTCACCAAGGCGCCGCTCACCGTCACTGCCCAGAGCTATACCATCAAGCAGACCGACGCGCTGCCCACGTTTGCCCTGAACTACTCGGGCTTCAAGAACGGCGAGGGCGAAGGCGTGCTCTCGGCCAAGCCCACTGTCACCACCGATGCCCCGGCCGACAAGAAGCCCGGCACCTATAATATCATTGTGAGCGGCGGTTCGGCAGCCAACTACGAGCTGAGCTACGTCGCCGGCAAGCTCACCATCGTCGAGGCCGATCCCATCACGCTGCGTGCCGACGACAAGTCGATGGTCTATGGCGATGCTGTGCCACAGTTCACCTACACCGTCTCTGGCGGCACCGTCACTGGCACTCCCAACATCAGCAGCCAAGGCAACAGCCAGTCGCCCGTGGGTGTCTATCCCATCCTCATCAGCGGTGGCACCATCAACTATCCCAACCTGAAGCTGGTCAGCGGCCAGCTCACCATCACCAAGGCCCCGCTCACCGTCGCTGCCCAGAGCTACACCATCAAGCAGACCGACGCGCTGCCCACGTTTACCTTGAACTACTCGGGCTTCAAGAACGGACAGGATGCCAGCGTGCTCACTGCACAGCCCATCATCACCACCGATGCCCCTGCCGACAAGAAGCCCGGCACCTATAATATCATTGTGAGTGGCGGCTCTGCCGAGAACTATGCGCTGAGCTATGTAGCCGGCAAGCTCACCATCCTCGAGGCCGACCCTGTCACAGTCACTGCCAACAGCTATACCCGCCAGTATGGTGAGGCACTTGCTGAGCTGGGCTACCGCGTCTCTGGCACCACACAGCTCGATGGCACGCCCAACATCCGTTGCGATGCCGATTGCCAGTCGCCCGTGGGCACCTATCCCATCGTCATCACCCCGGGCACCATCAACTATCCTAACCTCAAGCTGGTCGATGGCACGCTCACTGTCACCCAGGCTCCGCTCACCGTCACGGCCGATAGCTACACCATCAAGCAGACCGACGAGCTGCCCGACTTCACGTTCAGCTACAGCGGCTTCCGCAATGGCGAGGATGCCAGCGTGCTCACCACCCAGCCCGTCATTGCCGTCGGCGTGCCTGCCGACAAGGCTCCCGGCACCTACGACATCATCGTCAGCGGCGGCTCTGCCACCAACTATGCGCTGAACTATGTTGCCGGCAAGCTGACCATCGTCGAGGCCGACGCCATCGTCGTCAAGGCCCTCGATGCTGAGATGACCTACGGCGACGACGTGCCTCAGTTTGCTTTCGAGATTGATGGCGGCGAGCTGCAGGGCCAGCCCACCATCGTCTGCGAGGCTACGAGCCGCAGCGATGCCGGCCAGTATGAGATACGTGTTGAGCAGGGCACGCTTGCCGACTATCCCAACCTGAAGTTCGTCAGCGGCACGCTCACCATCAATAAGGCTCCGCTCACCGTTACGGCCCTCGACACCGTGATGGTTCAGGACAGCCAGCTGCCCGTCTTCCGTCTCAGCTACAGCGGCTTCCGCAATGGCGACGACGAGAGCGTACTGCTCGCCAAGCCTGTGGCCACCACCACTGCCACCAGCTCGTCGCCCGTGGGCTACTATCCCATCGAGGTGTCAGGTGGCGAGGCCGCTAACTACTACTTCGTCTACGTCGGCGGTCAGCTCACCATCGAGATACGCAGCCACATCAGCAGCGCTGCCGTGCTCACCAAGCCCGTCGATGTCTACACCCTCTCGGGCCGCAAGGTGCTGTCGCAGACCACCACGCTCTCTGCCCTTGCCAAGGGCCTCTACATCATCGATGGCCGCAAGGTCGTGGTAGAGTAGGGCGCGAAGATATTCAGCGAATTGGCCGCTGCGCGGCATTTTTAGGGAAAAGAATTAGAAAGAATTAGAAATAATTTGGTTCAACAATTATATATTCTAAGGAATTTAGGAATTTAGGAATGCTACGCGCCACCGTTCCTATATTCCTAAATTCCTTAGAACATCTATCCACAGTGATAGAAGCTTTCATAGCTTGCGAAAGCGGATTACCTACTAACTTCGGACCCGTTAGTATGCGGTTTACGTTCCGTTAATATGCGGTTTAAATGCCATTAGCATGCGGTTTAAATGTCGTTGGTCGACAGAAACCTGCATTTCCTGCACTGAGCACTGAATGTCAGACGTTTATGCCGTTTTTTCCTGCACTGAAACTTGCACTGAAACCTGCACTGCATTTTCACAGGAGTCTGCAGGAGTCACGGCCCTGAAGATTTGTCTGTAAGAGCTGACAGCCGATTTTCAGTGCAACTTGCAGTGTAGGTTTCAGTGCAGGAAATTTGTATGTAAGTGTCTGACGTTCAGTGCTCAGTGCAGGAAATGCAGCTTTTTTGCTGAGTGATGATATAATCCCAAATCGGTCTAACGACCGATTTGGGGTTAATGGACATTACTTTGCTGCAGCAGATCTATTGTCTGTTATCTCCACGAGCCGCAGGCTCGTTAACTTCAGTTAACTCCTATTCGCTCGACCATTGGTCGCTTGCAAAGCAAGAACTCCCAGCAAGCGGAGCTTGCGAAAGTTGAGTTACTTAATTTGAATAGATTTGAAAGATTTCTGCCCTGAAGGGGCACACCCAGTTCAATGAGGAACTTATTGCTATACAGAAAAATAAAACACTATATGTTTGGCTGTTCAGAATTTTAGTTGTAACTTTGCAAGCGCGTTGTGTGGGGTCGTTGGCTCCGCCGTTCGCAACAATATTTTAGAAGAACGACCGAGAGGTCATTATGCTGAACTTGCAAACTGAAACCTGAGAAATTTCAACTAACGGCAAGAATGCATGGTGAATCTCCACGCTGAATGGCGTGGGATTGCGCTATAGCTATATCTTCCGTTAAAGGTTTTCTCAGGACCTCAGTTTGGAGATGTGGAGTAACACAGTTCCACGTTCTTCGTGTACCTATATTATATAATAAGGTATAGGCAGTCCCGCAAACAGAGGTAACCAATAAACTCAAACATTAAATAACTTATTATGAGAAAAACATTACTTTCAAAATTGATGCTCCTCATAGCGGCAGTGCTAATGGGAGCAGGGACTGCGTGGGCAGAAGAACAAGTAAGTACTGTTATTACTTTTGACAGTGGCAATTTATCAATAGCTTCAGGGTATGCGAGCACATACGGTGGGGGCAATTGGACTATTAGTATGGCAGGAAACTCTAAGTCCATTGGTTTTAACAACAAGAATTGTACAACAATTGGAGAAAACCTAGGTACAGATGCTACTGCAACGAACTATGGTGTTGTTGTTAAAAGCAAAAATAAACTAGCTGGTGTCAACCGAATTACATTCAAATATACGAATGGATCAGGTGATGGTGGAAAATTGTATTTTGCTTCATCGTTAGATGGCACTAATTGGTCTGCACTTACTCTTAAATCAGGTGATGGATTGTCTGCACAAGGTGTTAAGCCAGCACAAAATACAACATTTACTTTTGAGTTTGAAGAGCAGAATGAAGCTTATTACGGATTTATACTAGATTCAGAAGGTACGAAGACTGCTGCTTATCGTTTTGATAATGTTGTAGTTAACTTCTACCATGTAGTAGAAGTCGCAGATGCTAAGTTGGTTTCAATCGCTTTATCAGGAGATTATTCAACAGCATTTTATAAAGGTGACACATTTACACATGAAGGAGTTGTTGTAACGGCAACCTATGATGATGGTAGCACAAAGGTAGTTTCAAACGCTGTTTTCTCTGAACCTGACATGACAACGACTGGTCAAAAGGCTGTTACCGTTAGCTATACAGAAAATCAGGTAACAGCAGAAGATAACTATACAATAACAGTGAGTGAGCGTCCAAAGTTTACTGTGACTTTATCTGATGATGAATCTACTATTACAGAAGAAAATGCTGGCGCTGGTGTGATATTGCCTACTCGCTCGGATCTTGGTGACTATACTTTTTCTGGCTGGGTTTTGCAAGATATATCTGAAGAAACAACCACTAAGCCAACTACAATTTATGAAGCTGGGGAATTTTACCCTACTGCTGATGTAACACTTTATCCATTGTATCAGCGTGTAGAAGAAGGTGGCAGCTCTGTTGATGAATGGGTGGAGATAACCGCAGTTCCTGCAAATGGAACGTATGCAATCTGCTCCGATTCTTATTTTATGTCCTCAACAATATCAAGTAATCGTTTTGCTAATGGCACAGTAGTGCCAAGCATTGCAAATGGTAAGTTGACTGTTGCGCCAGCTGATAATTGTATTTGGGAAATATACTCAGTTGCAGATGGTACTTTCCGTTTAAAGAATAGCGAAAAATATGCTGCAGCAAAAAGCAGTGATAATCAAGGCCAAATGTTGGAAAGCGAGACCGATACAGATAATTACACAGTTTGGGAGATAACTTACAACAATGGCTTCTCTTTTGCAAATAAAGGTAAGATTGGAAAGTATCTAAGAAATAATGATACAAAAGGATGGGCGCCTTATAATAGTACAACGGGTGATGCCCCACGCTTATTCCAAAAGGTATCTACGCCTTCTTCTACAACCTACTATACCAGCCACGCTACAGCAGCTTCGCCTCTTGCTTCGATAGCTCTTTCTGGTGAATACCCCACCTCTTTCTATGTAGGTGATGAGTTTAGCCATGAGGGTATGACAGTCACAGCTACTTATGAGGATGGAAAAACCAAGGATGTGACGAGCAAGGCAACATTCACTGGCTATGATATGCAGACCGTTTCGCAGGAACAGACAGTGACTGTGAGCTATATTGAGGACAACGTTGAGAAGACAGCAACCTATACTATTCAGGTGAAAGAGTTGCCTACATTGGTAAGCATAGCACTGTCAGGTAATTATCCTACAGAGTTTACTATTGGTGACGAGTTTAGCCATGAGGGTCTTGTGGTGACTGCCACCTATAGTGACGAGTCGACCAAGGTAGTGACGGAAAACTTAAGCATCTCTGAGCCTGACATGAGCACAGCTGGTCAGAAGACAGTAACAGTGACCTATACGGAGGGTAATAATGCGCCTACCGCTGAATATGCTATTACGGTGAACGACATTGCCGAAAAGACCATAGCAGAGTTTATTGCTGCTGGAGGCGGCAAGTGCTACCTTGTAGGCACGGTGTCGAACATTGCAAGTACTACGTACGGCAATTTTGACCTTACAGATGCATCTGGCACTATCTACGTGTATGGCTGCTTGACATCAGAAGGTGAAAGCAGACAGTTTGCGTCGCTTGGCATTGAAGAGGGAAACAAGATAAAGGTGCTGGCAGACCAATATACCTTATATAACCAAAAGGACGAGGCTGTTAATGTGGTGTTTGTAGAAAAGATAGCTCTTCCGACACATCAGCTGGCAGTGGTGGCTGAGAATGGTTCAGTGACTATTGAAGGTAAGGAAGCTGGTGTAGCTGCTAACACCTATACAATAGAGGAAGAGTTTACGGTTTCAGCAACAGCTACACCTGCCGAGCACTACACATTTACGGGTTGGACAGCCGTGGGTGTTGAACTTGAAGACAATACTCTTAACCCTGTGTCGTTTACTATGCCAGCCAATGATGTCACGTTGACGGCTACATTCACAGAAAATGAAAAGCACACTGTGACATTCTCTGTTCTTGGCGAAGTGCTTGACAACTATACGGCTGAGGTCTATGAGGGTGAATCAATTACCTTCCCTGAAGTTACTGCTCCACAGGGCTTCGTCTTTATGGGATGGACTGCTTCAGCAATTAGTGGCACACAGGCTGCGGCTCCGCGTGATCTTACTGATGCCAGTGTGATGGGCAGTGAAGATGAAGAGTTCTATGCTGTGTTTGCGGTAAAGGAAGAGACGGGTGATGTAACCTATGAGAAATTGTCTTCTGGTCAGTTTGAGGCAAATGCTACTTATGTTATTGGTGCAGCACAATCGGCACAAGTTACGACAATGTGGTATTTTTACTCTTACAATGATAAGGTTGATGAAAATGTAAGTTGGGGTACAATGACAAATAGTCCTGATGAAAATACTCCAATCATGTTTACATTGTCGGGAGAGGCGTCTTCTTTGGTTGCAATGGATAGTAACAATAACTATCTTTCTCCCTTGACTACAGCCAATTTCCAAATGTCAGGAACCTCGAAGACTATAGCTATTGATGCTAATGATGGTCATATATACAATCCGACGAAGAGTGGTAGTGATACTTATGCTTTGAGACATAATTATAATAATGGTGGTGGTGGTCTTAGGTGGTACAAAGGTAATACAGGAACTGCTGCATACTTCTACAAAGTTGTTCTTGGTATCACTTACTCAGACTACTGCACAACCCTGCCTACTTCTGAGACTGTGAGTGTGACCGCTGTAGGTCTTGCTACCTATGTGAGCAACTATACGCTTGATTACTCAAATGTGGACGGTCTTGCTGCTTATAAGGCAAAGGTTTCAGCCAATGGCATCACGTTTAACAGGGTAACAACTGTTCCTGCTGGCGAGGGCGTGCTGCTGCGTTCGCTCGAAACGCTCAGCGAGACAAAGAAGTTCACCGTGCCTGTTGTGGTGCTGGGTGATAACGATAACCCCATCGTTTGGGGCGAAGATGAGAACGACTTCGTGCGTGGCACTGGTGTGCAGGTAGCTTCGCAGAGCACGGATGAGACGGGTGCTACTGTGAACAACTACATACTGAACAGCGGTTCGCAGGGTGTGGGCTTCTACAAGGCTAACAACCAGGTGGTGGCCACCAACCGTGCCTACCTCAGCGTGAGTGCTGCCAATGCTCCGGCCGGCAACAACGCTCGTCTGGCCTATCGCTTCGTAGACGATGTGGTGACAGCTATCAGCACGGTGAGCACAGAGAACAGTGATAATGCCGTCTACAACATGCAGGGCCAGCGTGTGGCCAAGCCGGCGAAGGGCCTGTATGTAGTGGGTGGAAAGAAAGTTGTCGTAAAGTAAATAAGCAAGAAAGGAGATAATGACTATGGACAAGAAACAATATATGAAACCGCTTTCGAGCGTTTATGTGCTGAACACGGGCATGGCCATGATGGCTGGCTCGTTGGAGTTTGACGATAATAATGAAACAGGCTCTGGCCAGGTGATAGACGAGGACGCCTCGGGGCCGGGCCTGAGCCGCAGAGGAAACATCTGGGACGACGACACCAACGACCAGGAACAAGGCTGGTAGCAGCATGGTGTCGGCGTTAGCCAGTAACGCGCATCGGGCCATGCCGACTGTTGTCGCATGGCCCGAATGCAAACTGTTTAAACATAATGTAATGGACGGCATGGTGCTGTCTGCGAAGATCGCTGCCGTTCCTGATGATTGAAAAAATTAAGAGGGTTGCCGTCCGTGAGGATAGCAACCCTTACATGTTACGACTGCAGTTCGCGCCGCAGGAAGATGGGCGTGTAGCCCTTTTCGCTGCGGCTCACCTCCTCGGGCTTGCCTTCGGAGAGTATGGTGCCGCCGTTGCGCCCCCCCTCTGGTCCCATGTCGATGATATGGTCGGCCTGCTTGATGACGTCGAGGTTGTGCTCGATGATGATGACGGTGTTGCCCTTGTCCACCAGCTTGCGCAGCACCTGCATCAGTATGCGTATGTCCTCGAAGTGGAGTCCGGTGGTAGGCTCGTCGAGGATGTAGAGCGTCTTGCCCGTGTCTTTCTTCGACAGCTCGGTGGCCAGTTTTACGCGCTGGCTCTCGCCGCCAGACAGGGTGGTGGAGGGCTGGCCCAGCTTGATGTAGCCGAGGCCCACATCTTGTATGGTCTTGATCTTACGCAGTATGTCGGGCACGTTCTCGAAGAACTCGACGGCCTGGTTGATGGTCATGTCGAGCACGTCGGCAATCGACTTGCCCTTGTAGCGCACCTCGAGCGTCTCGCGGTTGTATCGCTTGCCGTGGCACTCTTCGCAGGGCACCTGTATGTCGGGCAGGAAGTTCATCTCGATGGTCTTGTAGCCGTTGCCGCCGCAGGTCTCGCAGCGTCCGCCCTTCACGTTGAACGAGAAGCGTCCGGGCTTGTAGCCGCGTATCTTGGCCTCGGGCAGTGCCACGAAGAGGGTGCGTATGTCGGCAAAGACGCCGGTATAGGTGGCGGGGTTGGAGCGGGGTGTGCGTCCGATGGGGGTCTGGTCGACGCTCACCACCTTGTCTATATGCTCGATGCCCTCGATGGAGTCGTAGGGCATGGGCTTCTTCAGCGCCCTGTAGAAATGTTGCGCGAGAATGGGCTGCAGCGTCTCGTTGATGAGTGTGGACTTGCCACTGCCCGAGACGCCAGTCACGACGATGAGCTTGCCTAACGGAAACGTTACGTCGATGTGCTTCAGGTTGTTGCCGGAGCAACCCTTTAATTTTAATTCTTCATTTGCCGTGGTGTCATGTGAAGGGGTGGCGGTAGCAAATTCTTCATTCTTAATTCTTAATTCTTCATTTCCAAGATACTTTGCCGTCAGCGTGTTGGCCTTCAGCATGGCTTTCGGCGTGCCCTGGAACACCACCTCGCCACCTTTGCGACCTGCCCGGGGGCCAATGTCTACGATATAGTCGGCGGCCAGCATCATGTCTTTGTCGTGTTCCACCACGATGACGGTGTTGCCCAGGTCGCGCAGCTCCTTGAGCGAGTGGATGAGCCGCTCGTTGTCGCGCTGGTGCAAGCCGATGCTCGGCTCGTCGAGTATATAGAGCACGTTGACCAGCTGCGAGCCTATCTGTGTGGCGAGCCTGATGCGTTGGCTCTCTCCGCCGGAGAGTGTGGCAGCCTGGCGGTTGAGCGCCAGGTAGTCGAGACCCACGTCGAGCAGGAAGTCGAGTCGCGTGCGTATCTCCTTCAGTATCTCGGCAGCGATGGCCTTCTGCTTGGTGTTGAGGTGCTGTTCGACCTCGGCAGTCCATTGCCGCAGCTCGGCAATGTCCATTTCGGCCAGCTCGGCGATGTTCTTGTTCCATATCTTGTATGACAGTGCCTCGCGGTTGAGCCGCTGGCCCTTGCATTCGGGGCAGAGGCAGTCTTCGGTGAACTGCTCGGCCCACTTGCGTTCGGTGGCAGTGTCGTCGTCCTGCATGCTGTCCTTCAGGTACTTCACTATGCCCTCGTAGGCCACGAAGTAGTCGCTCGAGGTGTGCACCACGTCCTTGTCGATGCGCACATTGTCGAGCGAGCCGTAGAGCAGTTCGCTCATGGCGTCGTCGGGTAGCTGGTCGATGGGTGTCTTCAGCTGGCAGTCGTACTTCTTCAGCACGGCCTCAATCTTCCAGAAGATGAGCTGGTTGTGGTATTTTCCCAGTGGCACGATGCCGCCCTCGTAGATGCTCTTCTTGCGGTCGGGTATGATCTTTGCGATGTCGATCATGCTGACAGAGCCGAGGCCCTTGCACCGCGGACAGGCACCCTGGGGCGAGTTGAACGAGAAGTTGTTGGGGGCGGGGTCGCTATAGGATATGCCCGTGGTGGGGCACATCAGCCGTCGGGAGAAGTGCTTTATCTTGCCCCCGTCGGTGGCGTCGAGAATCATGATAAGGCCCTCGCCCTGCTTCATGGCTAACTGGACAGTGCGCTTCAGGCGTTCAGACGGTTGGGTGGCTGTGGGCTTACCGTCGGGCGAAGCGTCGCCCTGCTGCTCAATGCTCTCAACACTCAACTTGTCTACCACCACCTCGATGTCGTGGTTTTTGTAGCGGTCGACCTTCATGCCCTGCCTTATCTCCTGCAGCTCGCCGTCGATGCGTATGTGCAGGTAGCCCTTGCGTCGCATCTGCTCGAACAGCTCGCGGTAGTGGCCCTTGCGGCTGCGCACCAGCGGCGCCAGCACATATATCTTATGGCCGGCATAGTCGTGGGTGATCATGTCGACGATTTTCTCTTCGGTGTACTTCACCATCTTCTCGCCGGTGGCATAGCTGTAGGCCTCGCCGGCGCGGGCAAAGAGCAGTCGCATGTAGTCGTAGACCTCGGTGGTGGTGCCCACGGTAGAGCGCGGGTTCTTGTTGGTGGTCTTCTGCTCGATGCTGATGACGGGCGAGAGTCCCGTTATCTTGTCTACGTCTGGTCGCTCCATGCCGCCCAGGAAGTTGCGGGCGTAGGCCGAGAATGTCTCGATGTAGCGTCGCTGTCCCTCGGCAAAGATGGTGTCGAAGGCCAACGACGACTTGCCCGAACCCGACAGCCCGGTGATGACGGTGAGCGAGTGGCGTGGTATCTCTACGTCGATGTTCTTCAGGTTGTGCACCCTGGCGCCCATCACCTCTATCTTGTCCTGCTCTGTCATAGTCCGGTAGCCCCTCCTCCGGTCTTGTCGGTGAATCCTCTCAACAGGTTGACGTCGCGCCTGATGTTATAGTCCTTGCCGTCGGCACCCTTCGCCTTCACCAGCACGAAGTAGACGCCGTCGGGCACGTCGCGGCCATTGTGGGTGCCGTCCCATCCGCTGTTGATGTCGGTCCACTCGTAGAGCTTCTGCCCCCAGCGGTTGAAGATGTAGGCATGAAACTCGACGATGCTCTTGTACTTGTCTTTCTTTGCGCGGTAGATGTCGTTGATGCCGTCGTCGTTTGGCGAGAACCCGTTGGGCATCTCCAGGCGGCTCTCGGCTATGCTCACGAGGATGGGCACCGAGTCGAGTTCGACGGTGTCGTTGCCGTTGACGAGCGTGGTCTTCAGCACAACGTTGTACGTGCCCGACTCGTAGAAGGTGTAGTCGGTGTCTTCCTCGTACCTGACGAGCAGCCGTTCCCATTCGTTAGAGCCCGACTGCCGCTTGAAGTGCCATTCGAACGACGGTGTCCATTCGCCCATGTCGCTGGGGTTGGCCTTGAAGGTCACGGCGAGTGGCGCTTCGCCGTCGTCGATGCTGGTAGACTCTATCTCGGTGTCGTCTTTGATGTAGTATGCAGCCGGCGACACCTCTTGTGCCACCGTCGCCACTGCCGGGACGACAGCGAAGAAGAGCCATGCGAGTATTCTCTTGTTCATTGCTGTGTAGATGCTTTTGTCTGATAATAACGGTGCAAAGATACGAATATGCGTGTGAATCGCCAAAAATTATTCATTAAATTAACAATTCAAGCTTGGCATTCCCTCAACTTTTGTGGAGTTAAAGGAGTTACTCCCTTAACTCCTTTAACTCCTATTAATTTCAGTGTCCTCATACCGCTTGCCCCAGTAGCTGACCATGCGCTCGTAGAGCTTCTGCTCGGCAGGGCTGTGCTGGGCATGCCACAGACGCTGAGTGGTGATGTCGTCGGGCATGTACTGCTGGGGCGTGAAGTGGCCGGGGTAGTCGTGCGGATACTTGTAGCCATCGTGATATCCCAGCTCTTTCATCAGCTTGGTGGGAGCATTGCGGATGTGCAACGGCACGGGCAGGTTGCCCGTCTGCCTGACCAGTGCCAGGGCGGCGTCGATGCCGAGGTAGGCCGAGTTGCTCTTGGGCGAGGTGGCGAGGTAGACGGTGGCCATGGCCAGCGTGATGCGTGCCTCAGGCCATCCAATCTTCTGCACCGTGTCGAAGGCGGCGTTGGCCAGCAGCAGCGCATTGGGGTTGGCCAGCCCCACATCTTCCGATGCCGAGATGACCAGGCGGCGGGCAATGAACAGCGGGTCTTCGCCGCCCTCAACCATGCGGGCCAGCCAGTAGAGCGCTGCGTCGGGGTCGCTGCCGCGTATGCTCTTGATGAAGGCCGAGATGATGTCGTAGTGCATCTCGCCGTCCTTGTCGTAGGCCAGCGGGTTCTGCTGCAGGCGGTCTACCACCTTCTGGTCGTCAATGACCACCTCGTCGGCGTCTTGCGGCTCGGCCTCTACCACCAGCTCGAGTATGTTGAGCAGCTTGCGGGCGTCTCCACCGCTGTATCTTAGCATGGCGTCGGTCTCGCTGAGCACGATGTGGCGCTCCTTGAGCACGGTGTCGTGCTCTATGGCTCGGTGAAGCAGCTGCAGCAGGTCGTCCTTGTCGAGCGACTTCAGCACATACAGCTGGCAGCGCGACAGCAGTGGCCGTATGACCTCGAACGAGGGGTTCTCGGTGGTGGCTCCGATGAGCGTCACCACGCCTTTCTCCACGGCACCGAGCAGCGAGTCCTGCTGCGACTTGGAGAAACGGTGTATCTCGTCGATGAACAGTATGGGCGACGCCTGGCCGAAGAAGCGGCTGTTGCGGGCGCGTTCGATTACTTCGCGCACATCCTTCACACCGCTGGTAACGGCCGAGAGCGTGAAGAACGGCGTCTCCAGCTTGTGGGCGATGATCTGTGCCAGCGTGGTCTTGCCCACACCCGGCGGTCCCCAGAGAATGAACGACGCTATGCGTCCGGAGTCTATCATGTTGCGCAGCACCGCACCCTGGCCCACCAGATGGCGCTGGCCTATGTATTCGTCGAGGGTGCGAGGGCGCATTCTTTCAGCTAATGGTTCCATTTGTTCTTGTCATTGTTCTGCAAGATGCAAAGTTAGTGCTTTTTGGCCAATCTGCAAAAATAGTGGGCAAAAAACTTGTGAATAAGAAATAAAGTACTTATTTTTGCACCCGAAAAGAAGCATATACAATATCCTTATGAATCAACAAACTGAAAAAAAAGCAATTACGCTCAAGACACTGACTAAGAGCAGTGTGTGGGATATTCAGGAGAACGACATCTTCCGTCTGTGGGAAGGCGCAGAGAAAGATGCCGAGGTGAAAGACAACGTGAGGCACTACACTGACATCATACGGAGTGCGTTCATGGTAGAAGAGATCAACGGCGACTCGTCGCTGGTGAAGTCGAAGTATGAGAAGATGGGCTACAAGGTGGGCCAGGTGCGCATAGACGAAGAAAAGAAGATAACATGGGCCATCAAGAAGCGCCCCATCATGCGCGTCACCGACCTGACCTACGAGAACATACGCCACATATCGGCTGCCAAGCTCATCGAGGTGCTCGACCGCAACTTCGGCGGTGGCTGGGACTCGCTGTCGCAGAGCATCAAGGACATCATAGAGAGCGGATTCGACATCTCCACCACCACGCTGCCTGCCAACCGTCTGCACAAGAAGGGCGGCATGTATGAGAAGAAGGTGGAGGACGGATTCGAGGTGCTTGAGGTGTCGAAGGGCACATGGGTCGAGGCCATCTTTGCCAAGGTGAAGCCCGAGGCCGAGAAGCCCCGCATGAAGTTTGCCTCGCACATGAACGACGAGGATGACGATAACGAAGACGTTGAGATTGAAGACAACTATGGCAAGCCCGACGAGGACGACATGGAGATAGGCGAGCCCAACGACGACGAGATTACTGAGGAGAACTACTCTACGATGATGGATCTGGGCGCCGTAGACCCCGATGAGGAGGCTGCCAACCTGGAAGACTACGTAGAAGACTAACAACAAACACAACACAATATGACTAACATTCCTTCAGCCTTCTGGCTGGTGCCCGTGGCCTCGGTCATGGCACTGACTATGGCTTGGCTATTCTTCCGCCAGATGATGGCCGAAGACGAGGGTACTGCCCGCATGCGCGAGATTGCCGGCCATGTGCGCCGTGGTGCCATGGCCTATCTGAAACAACAGTACAAGGTGGTGACCATCGTCTTCGTGGTGCTTGCCGTCATCTTTGCCTTCATGGCCTACGTGCTGCACTGGCAGAACCCGTGGGTGCCCTTCGCCTTCCTGACGGGTGGTTTCTTCAGCGGCCTGGCTGGTTTCTTCGGCATGAAGACGGCCACCTACGCCTCGGCTCGCACGGCCAACGCCGCCCGCGAGAGTCTTGACGGCGGACTGAAGATTGCGTTCCGTTCGGGCGCCGTGATGGGCCTGACGGTGGTAGGTCTCGGCCTGCTCGACATCGCCATCTGGTTCCTCATCCTGAGCTTCTTCTACGAGGGCGACAAGATGGCCCTCATCACCATCACCACCACCATGCTCACCTTCGGCATGGGTGCCTCGACACAGGCCCTGTTTGCCCGTGTGGGCGGCGGTATCTACACAAAGGCTGCCGACGTGGGCGCCGACATCGTGGGTAAGGTGGAGGCCGACATCCCCGAGGACGACCCCCGCAACCCCGCCACCATCGCCGACAACGTGGGCGACAACGTGGGCGACGTGGCCGGCATGGGTGCCGACCTCTACGAGTCGTACTGCGGCAGTATTCTTTCTACGGCTGCCCTCGGTGCCACGGCTTTCGCCATGAGCGGCGAGATGCAGCTGAAGGCTGTCATCGCCCCGATGCTCATTGCCGCCGTGGGTGTGTTCCTCAGCGTTCTGGGCATCTATCTGGTGCGCACCAAGGAGGGTGCCACGATGAAGAACCTGCTACACTCGCTGTCGCTGGGCACCAACGTCTCGGCTGCCCTCATCGCCGTGGCCACCTTCGGCATTCTCTACCTGCTGCAGATAGACGGCTGGCTGGGCCTGTCGTTCTCGGTCATCACCGGTCTGGCTGCAGGTGTCATCATTGGCCAGGCTACGGAATACTACACCTCGCACTCGTATAAGCCCACGCAGAAGATTTCGGAGGCAGGTCTTACTGGCTCGGCTACTGTTATTATAAAAGGTATAGGCACAGGCATGATTTCGACCTGCATACCGGTGGTGACCATCGGCGTGGCCATCATGCTGAGCTATCTCTGCGCCAATGGCTTCAACATGGAGATGAGTGCCGAGGCCCTGTCGAAGGGACTCTATGGCATTGGCATTGCCGCTGTGGGCATGCTCTCTACGCTGGGCATCACGCTGGCCACCGACGCATACGGCCCCATTGCCGACAATGCAGGCGGCAACGCTGAGATGAGCGAGCTGGGCGAGGAAGTGCGCCACCGTACCGATGCCCTTGATGCACTGGGCAACACCACCGCTGCCACGGGCAAGGGCTTTGCCATTGGCTCGGCAGCGCTGACGGCCCTGGCCCTGCTGGCCTCATATATAGAAGAGGTGAAGATTGCCATGGAGCGTGCCGAGATGACGCTGACCAACCTGAAGGGCGAGACCATCACGGCGGCACAGGCCACCATACCCGACTTCATGAACTACTTCCAGGTGACGCTGATGAACCCGAAGGTGCTCGTGGGTGCCTTCATCGGTGGCATGGCTGCCTTCCTGTTCTGCGGCCTCACCATGGAGGCCGTGGGCCGCGCCGCCCAGAAGATGGTGGAGGAGGTGCGCCGTCAGTTCCGCGAGATAAAGGGCATCCTCGAGGGTAAGGCTACGCCCGACTACGGCTCGTGCGTAGAGATAAGCACCCGTGCCGCTCAGCACGAGATGATCTTCCCCTCGCTGTTGGCCATCGCCATACCCATCGTAGTGGGCTGTGTGCTCGGCGTGGCCGGTGTGCTGGGTCTGCTTGTGGGCGGTCTGACCTGCGGCTTCACCCTGGCTGTCTTCATGGCCAACGCCGGCGGTGCCTGGGACAACGCCAAGAAGATGGTAGAGGAGGGCAACTTCGGCGGTAAGGGTTCGTTTGCCCATAAGGCCACCATCGTGGGCGACACCGTGGGCGACCCGTTCAAGGATACCAGCGGCCCCTCGCTGAACATCCTCATCAAGCTGATGTCGATGGTGAGCATCGTCATGGCTGGCCTGACCATCGCCTTTACCTGATTATGTAACCACACAGTCTCATCTACAGTATAAGGACAGAAATTGTCATAATGATCATAATTGTTCTACGGCGAATGTGCTAATGCGAAGCAACGAATGATATGAATTATGATAATTTCTGTCCTTTTCCGATGATGATATAGTTGTTACCCAAAACGTAATTTTGCGCCTATAAACTAACAAAAGCAATGAGCCATGACATATTTCAACCAGTTCCACAAGGAAGCTTCGGAGCGCAAGATGAGGAAAATCGCAGAATCGAAGCTATCGCCAACGAACTCCATAGACGCTGTGAATTATATGAAGCGCAACGTGGAGATAGCCAGCCACATGTAAGTCCGTTTGATATAGAGCAAAGGGTGGTTGAGGCCTTTGCCAAAGAATACGGGCTATGGCTGCCCATGAAAGATGTTTTCGACTTGGGTGCTCCTGGCCCAAGCGGAAACGAGAACGATACTTATTTTTCTGACGATACAGTCTATAAGGTCAACAACCTGCTGAATTGTGGCAGCATTCTTCGTTTGCTCGACAAGGTAAAGATGCACAACGAGATATTTCCAGACACCTTCTACCAGCTACATGCTTTCACAGGTTTTGACGGCCGCACCATTATGCCCGTCTTGAAGCAGGATTTTGTGAAAAGTGCTGAGCCTACTCCCCAAATAGCCATTGACACCTATATGGCCGCCCTTGGCTTCAATAGACAGGAGCAGGCGGGGCGTTACGCCAATGACATATATATGGTCTGGGACTTAATCCCACGCAATGTTCTCCGCGACTGCGATGGCGACATTTTCGTCGTGGACGCGGAGATAAAAAGAAAATGAATAGAAAATGCCTAGCCTCTTTCAGAAGCCAGGCATTTTCCACTCCTTTTAAACAGCTTTAATACCATCCTTTACCATGACACGTTGGGCAAGTCACATGTGTGTGCCCTGTTGATTTCATCCAACTTTCTCCACATTCAGTACATTTGACTTTATAATCATTTGTCCCCAAATTACCAGGATTAGACTCATAAGGTACCTTGCCTGTCCCATGACAATGTGAGCATTGGCGTAGGATAGTCGATGACCTACTGGATTGCGAAGAAACATTTCGTTGGCTGGTAGTTGAAATCGAGGAGCTTTGCTGCGCTTTCAGTGCTTTTTATGTCGTGTATGATAACGTCTACTGTGGAACCGTCTGTTTTTATGATAGTAGCCGCAAAAGGAAATTTGGGCAGAGGCGAGCTGTTTTGACCTTGCTGTGCAGCAGGTCTTGATGCGCCTGAATATTCTCTTTGCTCTTGGATTTTTTGCTCACCGCCTCTGTCATATCCATTAACGCTTATTTTTACGGGCCATGCAACCTCGGCCGTTGCTTCATAGCCTGCGGGAATTTCAGCTCTTGAACCTGTCACCAAAAAGCCTGGTACTACATAAAATATCGACAATGCAATAGCCAGTGGTGTGCGATTTCTTCCTTTTATGTATATGTCGCGCTTGTTCAGTGGCACTTTTGTTCCGTCTGGTAGTGAAATCTCTTGTATCGTGATGCCCAGACGTCCCCTTGTACCCCACATAGCAGATCTTTTTGCTTCGTAGACTTCACCCAGCACAGGAGTTCCTGCAGGAATCACTACTACACCATTAGCCTCGACATCACGGGTCACTTTAAACATTATTTGTTGCCCGATTCGTGCGTCAGCAGCTTTGAGGTGATGTTCGTTACGCACCTGCACCAGTGTGCCAGCCTTTAGCGTTACAGCGGACTGCGCATACCCGTTGTTAATAGTAAGGAGTATGCTTGCGAGAAATAAAACGATTTTTTTCATGTGTAACATTCAGCTTGTATGCTTCTTTTCTCTTTGATGCTCCTTCAATCCAGCAATAAACAGCGCCTAATGTTCCTGGTATACCTAATGCTAATGTAGGGCCAGCTATAGTATGTCCCTTTCCTGTTGCACCGATAATATAGCCACCTCCCCAGCTTGCAATGAGAACAATTACACCAACCGTATTCCAAGTCCTTGATGCTCTCATAAGTTCTTCTCGTCTAAGGAAATCAAGATTTTGCTGTCTAATGTTTTCCTGTGGGTTTATGGCATAGACACTTTGGTTATTGCCAAACTGCTGTTGTTGAACTTGTTGATAGGTCTGCTGTTGCGCCTGCTGATTAGTTTGCTGAGGAGTGTTAAACGTCTCTACTTCACCATTGGAAAAGTTTATGCGGGAAATATCGTTGACGCTTATGATGTAGATAGGCCCTTTTTGATTCGACCATAACTGATACAGCACTTCAGATGTGCTAATCTCAAGAATTTTGGTTACAACCGTGTTTCCATCTTTTTTTACAATGACATCTTGCGCCATCAAACTGCCAAAGCTAACAAGTAGCATGATAATCATTTGAATTTTTTTCATATTCGTTTCCTCTGATTAGTTATATTATTACGAGCATAATTGCCTGCAGCATGTTGTTGAGCCGTCTCCCCAAGTTCCAATAATACTAATCTTATATTCCTCGTGGTCTTCGCTACAAGATACGAAACCTACACACAACACAGTGGCCATTATAATGGCCAACAACTTCCACAAACTTTTCCTTTTGTCCATAATTTCTACATTTTATTTGTTAATACTCATGTTGCTTTCTCACAAGGAAGGTGCACTAACTCATGGATATGAAAAGAGTGCGTCCCTGCCATATCCAGCTCAGGCCTAGCACAGCCCCTACATACTATGGAAGAACACACTCTTAGTGCGTACTCCAAATGTATGTAGGTTTTGCCCATTAAACTCCTTGCGAGGTGCTAGTTCGAGCTGGAATTTGAGCAAATAAAATGTTGTGTATCCGAAGAAACACGATGGAAAGATAGCACATTATTCCCAATCTCCCAAACATTTCGATTGGAAAATGCCGGAATGACACGAAAATGATACCTCATATAAGTTTCGTAAGCTATGAAAGCAACTCACGATAACGGCCTGCGCTACGCGACAGCGTTCCTATATTCCTACATTCTTAGAACAATTTTTTGGGGAGACAGAGTTACCTCAAAAGGTCTTTTCTGCTAAAATCGCATAAAAATCAGCAGTTTTTTTTATATTATGATTGCAAATAAAAGAATAATGTGTACTTTTGCAGTTGGTATCGGGGGAGAAATCCCGAACCGCAGATGCATTAGCTTTTATTTCGCACTTGACTGAAAAGACGTGAGAAATCTGGTTTGGAATAGTTCGATATAAGAAGCAAAGGAATAGACCGAGAACGGGCATTCCTCTCTACGGACACATAGCTATGCACACGCCTTCTGGCGTGGCTGCATTCTTATTATTTGTAGAGAGGGGTTCCATATTTCTCACGTCTGCCCCTTTGGTCAAGTGCATAAGGATGCCCACGCCATTTTTGTGTCTCCATGAGACTATGAAGCGGCAAGCAGGCTGCTTTCCATGCACGGACTTTTGCATTTTCTTGTCCCTCAGTCAGAAAGTTCTGATAATTAAAACTATATACTCGTTATGGGAGATAAAACTGTTGTGAAGTATCCGTGGGAAGTAGATGTGGCAGTCTTGCTGCTGTTCTTCAATCGTCCAGAGCCATTCAGGCAGGTGTTCGGCCAAGTGCGGAAGGCCCGGCCTTCGCGTCTGTTCTTATATCAGGACGGACCACGCAACGAAGACGACGTGGCCGGTATTGAGGCATGCAGGCAGATAGCGTCTCTCGTTGACTGGGAATGCGATGTGCACCGTAACTATTTGGACGTGAACCAGGGCTGCGACCCTTCGGGGTTCCGTTCCCACAGGTGGGCTTTCTCGCTTGCCGACAAGGTGATTGTGCTTGAGGACGACTGCGTTCCGTCGCTTTCGTTCTTCCGATTCTGCAAGGATATGCTCGACCGCTATGAGTACGACACACGGGTGATGATGATAGCGGGCTTCAACGTCGACGAGGTGAGCAGGGATGTGACAGGTGATTATTTCTTCACCTCGGCATTCTCTGTCTGGGGGTGGGCTTCGTGGCGGCGTGTTGCCGACCTATGGGATGGCGAATATTCATTTATGAACGATGAGTTTGCCGTGCGGCAGCTGCACGAACTGATACGTGCACGCCGCTATCGGCCAGACCTGTTGCGTATGTTCCGTGAGCATAGCCGATCGGGCAAGGAGAACTTCGAGACCATCTACTGGGCATCGATGCTTCTGAACTCGGGGCTTACCATCATGCCTGCAAAGAACCTGATAAGCAACATTGGGCTGACGCCAGATTCGACCCACTTCTCCTCGACGCTGAAGACCACGCCCCGCGGGCTGCGCCGTTTGTTCACTATGAAGCGATATGAGCTGGAGTTCCCGCTCAGCCACCCCAGGCAGGTGGCAGAGACAACAGGCTACAAGGACAGGGTGAACAAGGTGATGGGGTGGGGGCATCCCTGGGTGAAAGTGGGCTATGCAGCAGAGAAGCTGCTGCTCAACCTGCGCTATGCCAATTTCGGCTATATAGGCAGGGCAGTCGTCAGGCGCATCAGGAAGTGGATGGGGCGGTTGGGCTATGATCAGCGATAGCGCGTCGGCTCACTGCTTTATCTTGTCCCAGGCATTGCTTTGCGAGGCATTGATGCCGAACAGGATGTCGTAGACCGACTCCTTCTCTTTCTGGGTGCCTTTGCCCTTGTAGATGTTGGCCAGCTCGTCGCGCTTATAGTCGGTCCATATCTGTGGCAACAGGCTCAGGGGCTTGTTCTCGTGTGCCTGTTTCAGTCCGTTTTCTATGGCAGTGGTGATGTTGGTGCGGCCGCGCTCGGCATTGTTGGCCATCTCGTCGAGACCTGTGCGGTAGTAGTCGTACTGAAACTGGCGGAAGGGCTTCATGCCCTCGTCGAGATAGTCGTTGATGATGGCAAAGCGGTTGCGCGAGTCTTCAAACGACTTCCATCCGGGGAAGTCGAGGCTCTGTGCATTGTTAACCAGATACATGCAGCGCTGCAGCACGTCGGTGCCGCCCAGGGGCGAGAAGCTGTCGAGATCGAGTCCGATGATGAGGTAGGCATAGTAGGCCACCAGGGCGATGAGCTGGTTGTCGATGACCTCTTCGTTGAAGTTCAGCTGGTCGAACTGAGCATACTCGAAGACGAAGTTCTTGTCGCTGTTATTATATAAGGTAGAGGTATAGGACGAGTTGTAGACTGGGCGGTTGGCCTGTATCAGTGCGTTGCAGGTGAAGAGGTTGGCGCTCTGGTCGTATTTCGTCACGGTGATGTTCAGGTTGCACACAATGCGCTCGTTCTCCTGAAACTGCAGGCTTGTCCAGCGCTGCTCGTTGATGAACTGTTCAAGGTTCTGCTGCAGGTTGTCGAACACGGAGGCGTCGGTGCCCTGTATCTGCTGGTGGTTGATGGTGACCTTGGCCTGTAGCTCCTGTGCCGTAGCATGGGCTGTGGGCAACAGGGTGCAGACGGTGGCGCTTGCTATGAGCAGCCTTGTCCAGCGGCTTAGTGTTGATGCGATTGTTTCCTTCATAATGCTTGTTGGTCTTCCTGCTTTCGTTTACTTTTGGCAGACATAGCGCTCAAGCTCGTCTACGATGTCGCTGGCTACCAGGTTCTTGGGCTTCTTCTCGTAGTCGGTGCGGCCTTGGCGCGAGATGATGGCTATCTGGTTCTCGTCGCTCTTGAAGCAGGTGCCCTCGTTGCGCAGCGAGTTCAGCACAATGAAGTCCAGGTTCTTCTTCTCCAGCTTGAGCTGGGCGTTCTTTTGTTCGTCGTTGGTCTCTAAGGCAAAGCCCACCAGCACCTGCTCCTCCTTTTTCATGTGACCCAGCGCTGCGGCAATGTCGGGGTTGGGTAGCAGCTGCAGACAGAGCGGCGTGGCAGCACCGTCGGCGGTCTTCTCGCGCTTTATCTTCTCAGTGGCCACCTCGGCAGGACGGAAGTCGGCTACCGCTGCACATAGGATGGCGGCGTCTGAGCAGGCAAAGGCCTCGGTGGCTGCGGCATACATCTCGTTGCAGCTCTCTACGTCGATGCGGTGTATGGCCTGATGCTGCGTCTGCAGCGCCACGGGACCCGCAACAAGCGTGACGTCAGCACCGCGGCGGGCGCACTCTTCGGCCAGGGCAAAGCCCATCTTGCCGCTGCTGTAGTTGCCGATGAACCGCACGGGGTCTATCTTCTCGTAGGTCGGCCCAGCGGTGATGAGGATGCGCTTGCCTTTCAGCGTATGCTCTTCGCTCAGCATCTGGTCGAGCACCTCTACAATCTTCTCTGGCTCCTCCATGCGCCCCTTGCCTTCGAGTCCGCTGGCAAGAAAACCGCTGCCCGGCTCAATAATGTGGTTGCCTATGGCGCGCAGCTGCTGTAAGTTGCGCTGTGTGCTGGGGTGGGCATACATGTCGAGGTCCATGGCAGGCGCCACGAACACGGGGGCTTTCATCGATAGATAGGTGGTCACCAGCATGTTGTCGGCCACGCCGCTCACCATCTTGCCCAGCGTTGAGGCTGTGCAGGGGGCAATGAGCATGGCGTCGGCCCAAAGTCCCAGCGCCACATGGCTGTGCCACGTGCCGTCGCGCTGTGAGAAGAAGTCGCTTATCACGGGCTTCTGCGTCAGTGCTGAGAGTGTGATGGGTGTGATGAACTCCTTGCCAGCAGGGGTGATGACCACCTGCACCTCTGCACCGGCCTTCACCAGGAGCCTGATGATGTGGCAGGCTTTGTAGGCTGCAATAGAGCCTGTGATGCCGAGCACGATTTTCTTTCCTTTTAACATGGCAGTTGCTGTTATGTGGTGCAAAAGTACGAAAGAATTGTGAAGCCCGCAAATTTTCACCCTAAATAATTGTTATTCTCGCAAAAAACGCTTACCTGAAATTTGTGTGATTCAGAATAAATGATTACTTTTGCGGCTGTTTTCACACGTAACAAACAAATCGTATAGAGAGAAATGAACTACGAAGAGATGCTCGAGAAACGCGATGGCGTTGCAATGCACCATGAGGAAATGCCGCTGGGCACGTTCTACAAGAAGCTTATCGACAAGAAGTATCGCAATGTGGTGGGGCTGCGGCCCGACCTGAGCGACAGCATGCTCTTCTGCGACGGACTGCGCAAGGACGCCGAGTTCACTGATGGGTTCCACTATAACAACCAGCTGCACTTCAGCATATTGTCCGACAGCAACGGCATCTACGAGCTGGAGCTGGAGAAGGGCAACTATACCAGCTTCATGCAGGTGCTTGGCAGCAATCCGGCATTGGTGGCCAGAGGGGGATATATAGAGGAGGTGTTTGCCCAGCTGGCCAAACTGCTCGACCAGCTGCACGAAAGGAATGTCTTTGCCTGCTGCCTGGCTCCCCAGACCATCTTTGCCCGTAAGTCGGACAACATGCCCTTGCTGTTGCTGCATGGCTCGTTCTTCAAGGACAAGAAGACGCTGTTCAAGGGGTTCGAGGAGTTTGTTGCGCCTGAGGTGCTCGACGATGCCGAGCCAGACGAACGGTCAGACGTATATGCGCTGGGCAAGTTCATTCAGTGGGCCTTGAAGGACGTTGGCATACCTTATGAATATAAGAAAGCGCTCGACAAGGCTACCAGCGCCGACCCGCTGGAGCGCCAGTCTACACCCGACGACCTGCTGAACGCCATCAAGCGCAGGAGCAGCCTGAAGCGCACAGTCCTCGTGTTTGCTGCCACGCTGGTGGTGGCACTCGTGTTGGCTGGCATCTATTTCGAGGCAGTGCCCGAGCCAGTTGATGTGGAGTTTGTCAATCCCACAGGTACACACGACGAAGATCCCTTCGACGATGCCGAACTTATCGACGAAGAGCTGAGTGGGGGCAGCAACGACACCACCGTGATGACTGACGAGGAGCGGCAGGAGATGGCAGCCTTGCAGGCCAAGAACGAAGAGATATTCAAACGCCAGTTCACCCGTGAGGCAGAGCGTGTGCTGTCCAAGATATACAGCGCGGACAACATGAACTCCAGCCAGCAGGCCTTCATCGCTACCAGCAACACGCTGATGGACGACCTGATGAAGCGGCGCGACGAGCTGGCCGGCAAGTCGGGCCTGCCCGCCGACAAGGCCAACCATATAGCCAGCCAGATTATAGGCAGCATACGTGACCAGAAGCAGAAGCAGCTGAAGACCTATGGGGCACAGCAGCCACAGGAGTGATTATAATTGGTAGAATAATAAAGAAACTCAACTTTCTGAAGTCTCTATGTATTTACGATTTGACGATTTACGATTTACTATTTATTTACGATTTAGCGATTTGATGATTGATTGCGCACCATCCGGGTGGGCAAAATAACCAAATAATCAAATAGTCAATCAATTTAAATAGTACACAGTAAAATAGTAAATAAACATGCGAAACTTAAATTAAACAATAGATAAAAGCAATTATGAGAAGCAGAACAGCAAATTGGTTTGAGTGCAAGGTGCGCTATGAGAAGACGATGGAGGACGGCTTGCAGAAGAAGGTCACAGAGACCTATACTGTCGATGCACTGTCGTTCACCGAGGCCGAACAGCGCATCATGGAAGAAATATCTAACTACGTGAGTGGCGCTTTCGAGGTGAGCGACATCAAGAAGGCAGCCTACAAGGAAATCTTCTTCGACGATTCTGACTTGGCCGACCGTTGGTATAAGACGAAGCTGCAGTTTATCACCATCGACGAGAAGACCGAAAAGGAAAAGCGCTCGAACGTGAACTACCTGGTGCAGGCAGGCACGCTGAACCAGGCCGTGAAGAACATCGACGAGGTGATGGGCGGCACCATGATAGATTACGTCATTGCCTCGGTGGCTGAGACCACACTGATGGATGTGTTTGAATATAAGAAGAAGGAACAGGACGACAAGCCTGAGTTCGAAGCGTAGAACACTCAATATAGCTCAACGGCATGTACGACGTCAAGGGAAATCTGAGGCAGGTGCTGAGCCAGTTGCCGGAAAAGGTCAGGCTTGTTGCCATCAGCAAGTATCATCCTGCCGAGTATGTGATGGCCGCCTACGAAGAAGGCCAGCGTGTGTTTGGCGAGAGCCACGAACAGGAGCTGCGCCAGAAGCACGACGCGCTGCCTGGTGACATCGAGTGGCACTTCATAGGTCATCTGCAAACGAACAAGGTGAAGTATATAGTGCCCTACATCTCGATGATTGAGGCCGTCGACTCGCTCAAGCTGCTGCGCGAGATAGAGAAGCAGGCCGCAAAGCACGACCGCATGGTGAAGGTGTTGCTCGAACTGCACATCGCCGAAGAGGCCACCAAGTACGGACTCACACCCGATGCCTGTCGCGAGTTGCTTGCCGATGGCGAGTGGCGGCAGATGGACCATGTGAAGGTGTGCGGCCTGATGATGATGGCGTCGAACACAGACGACGAGGAACAGATAGCCCGCGAGTTTCGCATGGCTGCCGACCTGTTCGACGAGTTGAAGGCCCGCTATTTTGCCGACGATGATGCCTTCTGCGAACGCTCTTGGGGCATGAGCAGCGACTATGCTCTGGCAGTGGCCAACGGCTCCACTATGGTGCGCATTGGCACTGCCATCTTCGGCCCTCGGGTATATTAGCAATTTTTGGGTTATTTGCTTTGCGCTTTAGAACTAAATGTGTACCTTTGCAGGCAAAATGTGTGTCACGAGAACAAATCGGCCGTTTGTAGGGTCGTAGTTCGTAACTTCGGAA
>ERZ842401.1561-NODE-1561-length-32456-cov-4.261010_pt1 | contig 32456 bp, 30 predicted proteins | sample MGYA00521270_ERZ842401 | MGnify/ENA primary metagenome ERZ842401 (study PRJEB31892, sample SAMEA3878208) | bioreactor metagenome | biome: Moose rumen | place: Sweden | collected 2011-10 | study: EMG produced TPA metagenomics assembly of the PRJEB12797 data set...
TTTTTTTTTTTTTTTGATATACTTATTAAATAAGGGGCTTTTTAGAGGTTCCCTTAATTAGATTTTGATAACAAGAGTCTTTTAATTCTTCTTCGCTTCCTTCTATATGTGGAGGACAATTATCAAAACGAACTGGATATATCTTCTCTATCATATCACTTATGAGATTAGAGTTTTTGACTACAACCTCATAAGCCTTATCAGCTCCAAGATAAGAGAATTCATCAAGCATCTCTTTAGTTGTCCTAAAATAAAGATGTTCCTCATTAGTACTCTCAAGTTCAGCGCTAACCTCCGCTTTAATATTACCATCTTTGTCACGATTGACCTTTTTAGACATTATGCCAAGTCTCAAAATCTCTCTATATATCTTGTCCGTCTTCTCTACATAATGGCAATCACAGGTTGCCACAACTGGTTTATCAAGTTCTTCACCAAGTTTTACTATCTTTATATTTAAGTTTTCAAGGTCTTTGATAGTTTTAAAATTCCCTGGCTCATCCTTTAATAAGAAAGAGTTATTGAGAGTGGGCTGTATCTCAAGATAGTCATAGTAACTTGCTATAGCCTTAAGCTTATCATCTGGCAAATCATTTTTCACCGCATCCATCAATTCTCCAAGGATACATGCAGAGCCTACTATAATCCCTTCTCTATATTCATTTAAAAGTGACCTTGGTATACGAGGCCTCTTATTATACATATATTTGATATGAGAATCTGATACAATCTTATATAGATTCACTCTTCCGACATCATTTTTTGCAAGAAGGATGATATGATAATATTTCTGTCTACGAATATAATCATCCGATATGATAAGTTTATCTTTAAGTTGATTTATATTATCAATCTCATAATCCACATTGAGTTTCATCAGCATATTGATGAAAGACTCAGTCACTAGAGCAAAATTCTCATCAATATTTAAAACCTTTTTTTTCTTTCCAGTGATTTTATCTTTTGTTATATTTGAATTAACTTTAAGTTCCTTGGCTATAGCACTAATGGTTGCTACCTTTAACTCTTTTAGATATAGTTTTGCTAGCATTATAAAATCTATATATATGTGTCTATCTCCTATACCATACTCTTTAAAGAGTTCATTTAATTTCCAAGTAGAATCTCTCTCTATAGTGACAAGTTTTGCTCCATCTATAAAATCATTAAACTTAGTAAGCACATCCTTAAGCGGAAGCGCATCGTCTACATTTTTCTGAGTGACACCAGTCTTATCTTTTATATCAAATGATATTGGTTTCTTTGTATTGACATACTCACTAAATGATCCTACTTCTTTTTTTCCACTAATTTTTTTGGCTATGATTTTAATAACCCCATCATTTTTCTTATTATAACCGGTGGTTACAATTTTATATATTACAAAATCTCCATCAAATGAATAGTCTACAGTAACTTCATTATCATCGCTATCATAGATATATTTGTCGGCATCTTCAACAAGATAGCCCTCAACACCATTTATTATTTTAAAATCACTGTCTTTTAGGTCTTTATATACGTATTCATGAGCATCTGCAAGCGCATTGACGGCACCATGGTCAGTTATGGCCATAGCAGTCATACCAAATCTCTTAGCAGTAGCTATATATTGTTTAACATCTCCTATGCCATCTTGAGCACTTGATTTTGTGTGAAGATGAAGTTCAACTCTTTTCACTTTCTCATTATCAACCCTATCAGTAACTATCTCGTTATAGTAGTCATCATCCCCAACTTTTCCGTATTCTATCATAGTCCTATGAGATGTTTTCGTTATAGTATAAGGTTCACAGACATATGAACTTGCAAATGTATCATATTTTGTCTTTCCTTCTACCTTTAGTTCATCGCCTATCTTAAATCTTTTATCAAAAAGCTCAGCGTCCTCTTTCGCTCCAAAGAATTTGATCTCTATACAATTCTCATTATCCGTAACGTATAAAGAAAATACTGCCACATTTTTTTCTTTCTTTGGTGATATAAATTTCTTTAAATTATATAAAACCCCAGTAAATTCCACATTGTCCATATCATAAAGTAATTCCGATATTGCCACAACCTTTCGACGAGGCTTAGTTTTTGCCCTGACTATATTAAAAAGAATCTCACCATCCATGGTTATCCCGCTTCGTCGTCCAGTTCGTCCTAATGGTTTTCTCACATTTGTATCATGCGAATCCTTCTTTTTTTCATTGTCTATAGTTATACCATTTTCTTTTATATTATCTATAATGCTATCTTTTTCTTTTGATTCATCTATATAACTATTGCTTTTTATAGCTGCTTCATAACTTGCATTTCCGCTATGCGAACTTTCAACCCATTGTATATTAATCGTTATATCCCTGCCATATTTATTCTTAAATGTATCTTTAATATAATCGACTATCTCATGCTGTATCGCTTCAAAACTACTTATATGGTCAAACCCAAGCTTTAGAGTGTTGTCATCTGTAAACTCTGTGAATTCCTTTTTTATAAATGATTTTGCGATAGGCATATGAAATTTTAATTCTTTGTAAAAATCGTTCTCCACTTTTTCGAATATGTTTTTGCAGTTCCACGCAGAATCAAGTTCATAGCGCAATCTAAAATTAATGAGCTTTATTAATTCGCCGTTTCCACTCCCACTTACATTATCTCTATCATATAGATCATTTGCGGTTTTCTCTTCCGCTTCTTCTATGATGTCGTATGGGATTATATATTTTGAAACAAGATAAAAATTGAGAGCATCTTTCCCTTTCGTCATCTTTATGCTCTCAACTTCTACATCAGCAAAGTATTGCTCTAGTTCATCCTCAAAATTAACTTTTACGACATCAAAAAATTTCTTCATATACTAATATAATGTTCCTGATAAAAGTTTATATATATCCATTCCAAATATCCACACCATAAATATAAGTAATAGCACCATAGTAACTGTGTTGGCCATACCTTCTATATTCTTATCTATAGGTCTACCTATAATCATCTCTATCGCTGCAAATACTATCCTTCCACCATCAAGTGCTGGTATAGGAAGAAGATTCATAACTCCAAGATTTGATGATATGAGAACTATAAGAGTTGCTAAGGTGTAGAATATACTTCCGACACCATTTGAACTTGCTTCACTTATAGCATCACCCATAACTGCTACAGTTCCAACAGGACCTGAGATATCTCTTGTCTTAAGTTTTCCTCTTATAAGAAGTTTAAGGCTCATGACAGTGGTCTTCACATAGAAGTATAGTTCTTTCCCCGCCATCTTAAATGTTTCTATTATATTCGTTGGGCGATTGACTATATTTTTAAATGAAATGCCTATAAGAACTCTATCTTCTTCTTCATTATATCTTGGATACACCAAAGTCTTATACTCTTGCCCATCTCTATTAAATGTTATAACAAGAGGATAATGCTTCTCCTTAAAATCATCATTATTAAGTTGCATAAATATCATAATGTCTCTATAAGCTATAACTTTTTCTTTGTCTTCAGGAGTTTCAAGTTCTATAATCTCATCTCCTGATTGTAATTTTATAGGTGTTGCATCCATAGCAGCAGAATCTACAGACACCACGTTTATCACTGGCACATCGAAGCCAACAAGCTGCACGAGAAAGATAGCAAGGACAAAAGCAAGTAAGAAATTCATCGCTGGTCCTGATATGCATATGAAAAACTTTTTCACAGGACTTATTACAGAAAAATTATTGTTATCTATCTCTTCTTTAGTATATTTTACGCCATCAAAATCATATAGGCCATTCTCATCTATCTTCACATCCTCGGCTTCTGTAAAATCACCAGAACCTGCCGAGTCTTCTCCTATCATCGCACAGCTTCCACCAAATGGAAAGGCTTTAAGGCTATAGCGAGTGTTGTGCCATATCTTGGTTAGCACCCTTGGTCCCATACCAATAGAAAACTCTCTTACTGGCACCTTAAAAAGCTTCGCCATCATAAAATGACCAAACTCATGAATAAATATTATAAATCCTAAAGCTAGGATCGCTATTACTATTCCCATAATCTTCCTCTTATACAGACGAGCCACACGAACTCATATCATTCTACCACAAAAGACCACCAATTTCCATATACAATTGTACGGGCGAGTTATACGAGCTTATCGTACGGGCGAGTTATATGAGCTTATCGTACGGGCGAGTTATACGAGCTTATCGTATGGGCGAGCTATGCGAGCCCTAGTATTGAAAATACACATTTTAAGTTGTAAAATATATCGTATGATTGCTATAGCATGTGTAGATGCAAAAAATGGCATAGGAAAAGACGGGAAGCTTCTCATATCAATACCTGATGATATGAAGTTTTTTCGCGAAACTACAAAAGATAGCATAGTCATCATGGGCAGAAAAACTCTCTTTAGTTTTAAAGATAAGATGCCTCTTAAAAATCGCATCAACATAGTATTCACTACCAATGATGAACTAAAAAAAGATTACGAGAATGTAGGCAACATATATTTTATAAAAGAAAAAAGTGAGATTAAAGATATAGTAGATAGATTCCCAGATAAAAAAATTTTCGTTATCGGCGGAGCATCTATCTATGAAAAGCTTATAGATCTATGCGACACTTGTCTCATTACTAAGGTCGATAAAACCTTTGATGCAGATACATATTTCCCTGATCTTAAAAAAAATGGATTTAAGATAGAAAAAGAATCAGAATTGCATGATTATGAAGGCATCAATTATAAATTTATAACATATAAGAAAATATAGATGAATATCCACCTATATTATAGAGGTCAAAATGCACGGAGAAAATAGAAGAAAATTTATAAAGCAGATCAAGCAGATTAAGCCAATGAACCTCGGCATCAAGCTTACACTCATACTCCTTGGTATCATACTTTATGCCATCTCACTCAAATGGTTCGTGTACCAAGCAGACATCTTACCCACTGGGCTTACTGGTCTAAGTTATCTTGCTCAAAGACTACTTGCCGACAATTTCAATATCCATATTACTATAACTGTATTCAACCTTATATTTAACTCAATCCCTGCTATATTTTGTTTCTTTATAGTAGGTAAAGGTTATACTATCAACTCATTCCTTATAATGTTCTTTTTCTCATTCATAGCAGACTACATACCTTATGTGAAGCTAACTACAGACCCTATGATATGTGCCATATTTGGAGGCCTTCTTGGTGGTTATGGTGCTTCGCTTTGGTTTAGATGTGGTGTATCAGGTGGTGGTACTGATTTCATCGCTATGTCACTATCTACAAAACTTCACATACAAACTTTCGGTTGGGTACTTGGATTCAATGTAGTACTTATACTTATACAAGGTGTGCTTTATGGTTGGGAACACTCTTTCTACTCTATCATATACCAATATGTTATGACTCAAGCTATAAACTTATCTTATAGACACTATGAGGCAAGAACTATACTTATAGTTACTGAGAAGCCTGACCTCATATCTCAAGCTTTACTTGAAGGAACAGGCCACTCATCTACAGTATTACATGGTATAGGTAGCTATTCTAAAAAAGATAAAACTATACTCTATACTGTCGTAACTCAACCAGAACTCAGAAAAGTAACTCACATCATAAGGAAAAATGATTCCATGGCTTTTATCAACGTACTAAAATCATCAGATGTCCAAGGCAACTTCACTTACCTGCCGGTAGATAAAGACGACATAGACACCAACTACGGATAGATCAATAAAAAACTGGGGGCTACCCCAGTTTTTTATTTTGAGTTATAGAATTCGTTATCTATTCTTTGGTTGTCATACTCCACAAGAGAAGTTATATAACCTTTTAGATTGGTGGTCACGGAATTGGCGTATACATAATCTTTGTAATCATATACAAGGTATCCACCGCTGAGAGCTCTTACTGCAAGCTCATCAAAATTATATTCTGTAAGATTATCTTGTGCCACAGCTATCATAAGTCTCTGTGGTTCATTGGCTCTTGCAACACGAGCATACTTCATGAATTGTAGCATCGCTGTCTCCTTATAAGTCTCTAGTGTCTCTCCATAATAATTTAGAACTCTTCTTACATCATTAGTTCCATCTGTATATGCCAAGAAATAATATGACTCATTGCCATCTTCATTAGTATAAGCGAGCGAATCTGTTGCGACATAAGTGCAAGTCACTTTCTTTGTCTCGCTTGCCCCCACAGTACTATTAGTTGCGGGAACGACTAAGTCTATAGTGTCGCCAAATTTTAATCTCTTATATACAGAGTTTTCTATATACACTGGTTCATATATCTCACATAGAGCCTGCGAATATAGAGAATCAAGTGATGACATAGTAGCAGTAGACATATCAACTCTTATACTCATAAGAGGCATACCAGATATTTTACCATCATTATACTTCTTTATTACACTAGCGCCTTCAGCATTTTCCAATTTGTAGTAATCATCGTATTCCTTCTGCCTATCCGCTTCCTTATCCTCTTGGACTTGGTTTCCGTCTCCCACATACATGGCAAATCTCTTCTTTATAGTCTTGTAGTTGTGATTTCTATACATGAGTTCTCTATTGAAAGCATCCTCTTCTTCTTTGGTGGTCCTTTTTGCCACTGCCTCAGTGGCTGTATTTTCATTAAAAAAGTCCGAGAGTTCTTTTCCATAGAAAGCTTGGGCGTTTCTTATCTCTTTATATGTATAAGGTATAAGGTCTGCCACAGTATACATCCTCACCTTATAATCTGGAATGATATTATCAACTACATCTTGTCTCCTAGAAGAAGCACCACAAGATGTAAGTAACATCGCTGCCACAAGTATAATTGCTATTCTGTTTTTAATACTGCTATAATTCATAACCAATCCTCTATTCACTTGATCTATCTTAACTTAAATGTTTTATCACTTAACTTTTCTAATTCTTTATCTTCGAATTTTCCAAATCTTATCTTATAGCACATAAGTTCCTGAGTCTTCACCCCATACTTCTCGACATTCATCTTATAAAGCGAAGCATCCATATATTTCTTGTCTCCGAGAAGCGGGTGTCCAATATATGATAACTCTGCTCTTATCTGATGAGATTTACCTGTGATGAGCCTTATCTCCAATGTACTTACATCTTTTTCTCTACTAAGCACCTTATATTCAAGGCTCACTTTTGAATATCCGTCTATTACTTTACCTTTATATTCTCTTATCTCAACTTTATTGGTTTTAGTGTCTTTCCTTAATAGATGAGTGATTAATTCTTTATCCTTCTTAACCCTACCATTAACTGTCGCAAGATAGTATTTATCTATCTCTCCATCTTTTATCATACGTGATATCTCTCTTGCTGCAATATATGTTTTAGCGAATATTATAAGCCCTCTTGTATTTCTATCAAGTCGATTGACTACTGATGGTTTAAAAGCTTCTTTTGTCTTAGATGTTCCAAGATATTCATTAAGTATTGTATTGACTGACTTATCATTAGATCTATCACCTTGAGAGAGAAGCCCGACTTCTTTATCATATATTATAACATTCTTATCTTCGTATACTATCCGTTTTTTTATCTCTGCTGCATTATTATTCTTATAGCTTTTGTCGTTGCTTAATGATCTATGCTTACTATTACCGCCTATATTTCTTTCATCTTTATCACCAACGAATCTATCGTAGGTCTCGCCTGACAAAAAAATGGCCACCCTGTCTCCCACAGAAAGTATCTCTCGGCCATCTGCTTTTATATCATTTATCTTAAAATATTTTTTTCTTAGTAGTTTATGAAAAGTACTTGTTGGCATCTTTTTAAATATCTTATGTATATATTTATCAAATCGCATGCCATCATCTAATTTTCCTACTATAATCTCTTTCATCTAACCCCAAGCAGGCTTATTGAATACATTGGTTTGAACTTGTGATCTTGCTAGATTATTTTGAAGTTCTGTCCGTGTGTTGACCACTTCATTGAGTTTGTTGCTAAGTGCTTGTAACTGACTATTCATAATACCTGATACATCTGTTCCTAGGGTCTGTATAAAATTAATCATATATACAAGTGATTCATCATATTCTTTTATAGAATTCTCATATACACTTCTTGCATTTAACTCTGCGTTGGCTAGCATCTCATTTGCTCGACGAGTTGCATCTTCAAGGACTTCTCTTGCTCTCTGTTCTGCTAGCTTTACCTGCTCGCTTTCATTAAGCATCTTGTCCTTCATCTCATTTGCTTCGTTCATGATTCGCTCTGCATTGTGTCTTGCCTGCTCAAGTTCACGATTTTTAGACAATTCAAGTTCACGAGCCTTTTCATTATATCTCTTTATCTCATCAGGGATAGAAGTTTTTAATTCACCTATGAGTTGACGAAGGGTGTCCTTTGGAAGCATAATCCTACCACGATTGTCTGGACGAACATTATCTATCATCTGCTCTATATTATCTATTATTGTCTCAAGATTGCTTATAGCCATACGATACTCCTTATCAATATAAAATCAATCCGCCTTACATTATATCACTTTTTTAGATTATTTACTATATTTTTCTTTAAGCTTAGCTTCCACATATTGCGGGACAAACTTGCTCACATCTCCGCCATATTTTATGACTTGTTTTACAGCACTCGATGAAAGATAGGCATACTTAAGATTAGTTAATAAGAATACAGTATCTACTTTATCATAAAGGGCTCTATTGGTCTGGGCAAGTTGAAGCTCATATTCAAAATCTGTGACAGCCCTTAAACCTCTTATCATAAACGAGGCCTTTTTGGCCTTGCAATAATCAACGGTAAGTCCCTCAAAACTTTCCACTTCAACATTATCAAATCCTTCTACAGCTTTTTTTATCATCTCTACTCGTTCGTTCACACTAAAGAGAGGATTCTTAGCTGAATTATTGAGAACCGACACTATAAGTTTATCTGTTATCTTAGCAGCCCTCTCTATGATGTCTATATGTCCATAAGTTATAGGATCAAATGATCCAGGATAGATACCTATCTTCATAAGTTTATCCTACCTTTCTTCCAAAAAATAAATGCTTATTGCTTTTATATTCTTTTACTTTATGTATAACATAACCAAGTTTTTCTACATCACTCACATCATCTTTTAAATTTGTCTCAAGTATGATAATGGTTTTTTCATCGATGACGTTAGATTTTGATAATTCTTCAAACACTGATATATATAGTTTCTTGTCATATGGTGGGTCCATGAAAACTATATCATAAGTTATATTCTCGTCATCTAAGATCTCTATAGCTTTATCAGCATCTCTTTTTATAACCCTTGCTACATCATTAAGCCCTGTATGGGTTAGATTTTCTTTTATTACTTTGATTGCCTCGTTATTATTGTCTACAAATGTCGCAAGTTTTGCGCCCCTACTAAGTGCCTCTATCCCTATCGCTCCACTTCCAGCAAAAAGATCAAGAAAATTAGACCCCGGTATGTCAAACTGTATCATATTAAAAAGTGTCTCTTTAATCTTATCAGTCGTAGGTCTTATGGACATACCACTTAAAGTTTTAAGCAATAGATGTCTTTTTTCACCAGCTATAACTCTCATCTTATATTACATATCCCATCTTGACATACTGATCAAGTCTCTCTTTTACAGCTTCTGTCATATCAATCTTTTTATCTAGATATTCCTTCGCATCAACTGATGCGGCTCTAAAAAGTCCTATGTCAGTATACATATCAGCAAGTCTAAAATCCATATCACCTGATTGCTTTACGCCAAATATATCCCCTGGTCCACGAAGTCTTAAATCTTCTTCTGCTATATAGAAACCATCATTAGATGAGGCAAGTACCTTGAGTCTTTCTTTAGATTTATCTGTCGGATTAGTGTCTACAAAAAGCGCAAAACTTTGAGCATCACCACGACCAACTCTTCCTCTTAATTGATGAAGTTCAGCAAGTCCAAAAGACTCTGCATCTTCGACCATGATGTAAGTAGCATTGGGAACATCGACACCAACTTCTACGACAGTGGTTGATACCAAAATCTGATACTCACCTTTTTTAAACTTCTGCATGACTTCATACTTTTCACTATTTTTCATCTTGCCATGAAGAATTCCAATCTTTATACTATCACCATAAAACTTTTTTAAAATATCTGCATAATCATATACATTTTGATAATTAGCAAAGCTTCCTACATCTTCATCATCACTTTTCTCTATAGCTGCGCATATTACATAGGCCTGATGTCCTAGATCTATCTGCTTCTTCATAGACCGATAACTTTTTTCTCTCTCTTTTACATCGGCTACATAATTTTTAATCGGTAGTCTATTAAGCGGCTTATCTGTAAGTCTACTTATCTCCATATCAGCATAATATAGCATCGCCAAAGTCCTTGGTATAGGTGTAGCAGACATAACTAATACATTGGCATTATGCGACTTTTCCTCAAGTGCCTTCCTTTGTCCCACTCCGAATCTATGCTGTTCGTCTATAATGATAAATCCAAGGTCTTTATATATTACATCTTTAGAAAAAAGTGCATGAGTTCCTATCAATATATCTATATCGCCTTTTTCAAGCGCTTCAAGTATTATCTTTCTATCTTTCGCTTTAGTATTGCCAGTGAGTAAGGCTACTACAACTTCACCTTCGTGATACTTTTCATTTCCATCAAAGGCCTTAGCAAAACCAAGCTTTAAAATATTTTCAAAATGTTGCTCCGCCAGAACCTCAGTTGGCGCCATGAAAGCAGTCTGGATTTTAAGTTTTGCCACTAGGTAGCTTATAAGTATAGCGATTATGGTCTTACCTGATCCCACATCCCCTTCAAGAAGTCGATTCATCTTATTGCCAGATCTAAAATCAGAAACTATCTCTTTAATAACTTCTATCTGACCAGTCGTCAATTTATATGGCAGTTCTTTTACAACGGAATTTAACTCTTTCTCATCAACTGCCTTATATTCCTCTCTACCTTTGACCTTATTCTTTTCTTTTTCTCTCTGCATGGCGATTGAAAATATAAAGAATTCATCATATACAAGCCTCTTCCTTGCTTTAAGCATGTCATCCATATCTATAGGATAATGTATGTGTTTAAATGCATAAGAGAGATCACAAAGCTCTCTTTCTTTTATAATATCATCAGGAAGATATTCTATAACAATGTCTTTATTGAGCCTATCATCTTCAAGTAACTCTTTCACCGTCTTTTTAATGGTGTTATTGGACAGCCCTTTTGTTATAGAGTACACAGGGCTAAGACTTCCTTTAAGTGACTCGTATGCATCCTTCTTAAATATCTTACACTGAGATAAGGCATAGCCATCTCTAACTCTATTAACTCTACCACGAAATACAAAACTCTTTCCGACAGTTAATGTCTTATTGATAAAAGGTATATTGAACCAATAAGCTCTAATTCTTCCCGTACCATCATCAAGAACACAAGATGTGATACTAACTCTTCCTCTCCTAAAGAGACTTGGTTTTGTAACAACTACAGCATTAATTGTCTGTACCTTACCAACTTCGAGTTTTATTATATCTATTATGTCTTCATAAGCTTCATAGTCTCTTGGAAAATAATATAGAAGATCTTTTGCATTCTCTATACCGAGAGCATTAAAATATTTCTCTAGTTTTGGTCCTATCCCTTTAATTTTTGTAAGATCACCCATGCTCTCTATCCTTTATTAAAGGTTGCTTTAAAAAGGTGGCCGAAGCCACCTTTTTATTCAACTGATATATAATAATAATATACTGGTTGTCCACCTTGATATACTGTTACTTCAAGGTTCTTGTATCTACTTTCAAGTTCCTCTTTCACTTTCATCGCATCAGCTTCTGTAACATCGCTGCCATAGTATATAGTGACTATCGAATCTTTATCGTCTTTTATCTTCTCGTATGCACCAACTATACTTTTAATCACATCCTTATTCGTATAAAGTAAGCCTTTGTCTCCGAGTGTAATGTAGTCATTTTCTTTAATCTTTATATCTTCAATCATCGTATCTCGTATCGAATAAGTTATCTGAAGAGTTTTGACGTTGGCTATACTCTCATTGAGCTTGTCTTTAATCTTCTGCATATCCTTATCATCAGTAAAATATATCATACTATTGATGCCTTGTAAGACATTTTTAGTATTGATTACATGCACTTTTTTGTCTTTAACGATGCTTTCAGCCTGTTTTGCAGCCATTATAATATTGCTATTATTAGGGAATACAAATACATTTTTGGCAGGAACTTCATTAATCGCATTGATAAAATCTTCTGTAGATGGATTCATAGTCTGCCCGCCAGTGATAATCTTATCTACGCCAAGGTCCTTAAATAAAGCAGTTAGACCCTCACCATTTGATACTGCGACAAAACCTATCTCTTTAAGATTTTTTGGTGCTGCCCCCTCTTTACCTTTAGCAAATTCTTTCGCTTTCTTCTCTGCATCCTTGATAACTTTCTCTTGATGCTCAAGTTTTAGATTATCAACTTTTAAGTTGGTAAGGAAACCATATTCAAGCCCCTTTTCAAAAACTTTGCCTGGATGATTAGTATGTACATGTATCTTTATGTATTCGTCATCACCAACTACTACAAGCGAATCTCCTATACCCTCTAAGTACTCTATAATCTCTTCGGTCGCACCCTCTTTAAACTTACTTGAAGTATTGATGATGCATTCAGTACAATATCCGAATTTTATATCTTGGTCTTCTTCTATCTTAAGGTTTATATTGTGCTTTATGCCATCGCCATCACCTTCAAGCAATTCTACGTCTTCACCTTTAAGATAAGAGAGGGCTCCATGAGCAAAATACATAAGTCCTTGCCCACCACTATCTACAACTCCTGCTTCCTTAAGTATAGGGAGCATATCTGGAGTTTTTTCTAACATCTCATCTCCATATGCGACAACTTGCTCAAGTTTCTCTATGTCAGAAACTTTGCTTTTTGACATCTCTTTAGCTTTTGTCGCGAGAGCATTCATAACAGTAAGGATTGTGCCTTCTTTAGGTTTTATAACTGCCTTATATGCTGTCTCTTTTGCCTTCTCTGTTGCAGCAAGAAGAAGTGTCACATCTATCTTCTTAGCTTCTTTAATATAATTAGTAAAGCCTCTTAAAATCTGAGACATTATGACACCAGAATTTCCCCTCGCACCACGAAGAGAACCACTTGCTATAGCCTTGCAGACATTTTCTACGCTTTCAGATTCTATATTGCCTACTGCATCACAAGCTGCCTTAAGTGTCATGTACATATTGGTTCCAGTATCACCATCAGGTACTGGAAATACATTTAATTCATTAACGTATTCTTTGTGCTTATATAGATTAGCGGCACCAGCAAGAAACGCTTCTTTTATTCTACGTCCAGCATCCATATTAATCTATCACTCTTACACCCTCTACAAATATATTGATCTCATCTACATGTAGATCTGTAAGTTCCTCTACTTTATATTTTACATTTTCTATTACATTGTCGCTGCATGCCTTTATATTGACTGAGAATGCAACTATGATGTGTAAATCAATCTTTACTTTATTATCAACTATCTCAACAACTACGCCCTTATTAAGCTCTTCGCTCTTAAGTATAGTTGTAAGTCCATTGGCAAAATTAACTGCAGCCATACCAACCACACCAAAACTCTCGCATGCTGCAAGGCCTGCTGTCTTTGCTATAACCTTAGGGCTTATAACAATCTCACCATATTTTGTCTCATAACGAGCTTCTTCTTTTTTACGTGCCATACATCCTCCTTTCAGATTCCTTAAGCACTACTTATATATCTACAACCTTATATTTTAACACAATACCATAACATAAGCAAATGATTATCAATTAGTCTTATAAATGCACTAATTAAGCATAACTTTACTTACTTTAATGTATGCTATTACCATAGGAATTATTATAATCACCCACGACAGAGGGTACACCACAAGTATAGAATCAAAAGTCTTATAGATTGGAAATACTGTGAATATCCATGCAAATCTAAAAAATACTGTTCCTATCATAATTAGCACTGCTGGAATCATAGGATGTCTTAAAACTCTAAGTCCAGCTGATAACACTTCATAAAAGGAAGATATCCAGTTAAGTGCACAGACTATATATATTCTTCTCATTGCTATCTCGATAACTTCTTTATCATAAGTAAAAAGTCCCAGAAGCTCTCTTGCAAAGATAACAATAACGACTATAAGTGCCCCTGAAAATACGAGTGATAATATCATGCAATCTTTAAGAACAACCTTACATCTATCATACTGCAAAGCTCCGTAGTTTTGGCTCATAAATGTGAGACAGGCTGAGCTAAATGCACTAATCATAAAATAAGGGAAGCACTCCAAGTTAAATGCAGCTGTGCTTGCTGCTATAACGCTTGTGCCAAGTGAATTGATAGCCGATTGGACACATAGATTTGATATAGAAAATACCATACCCTGTATGGCACTAGGTATACCGATTTTCATTATTTTAAGAAGAGAATCTTTCGCTATCATAAACTTGCCAAAATCATATTTTACTACACTCTTCTCTTTGACAAGGAATATAACAATTGTTATAGAGCTTATGGCATTGGCTGTGACAGTCGCTATGGCAACTCCTTCAACCCCCATGCCAAATACAACTACAAAAAATATATTTAAAATAACATTGATTATACCAGTAATTGTAAGCAGTATAAGCGGTCTCTTTGTATCACCTATGCTTCTAAGTATAGCAGCACCAAAATTATACACTACCATAAATGGCATACCGATAAAAATTATTCTAAGATAAAGTGTAGCTGGTGCAAGTATATCTTCTGGAGTACCAAGAAATATAAGTATATTCCTTGAAAAGAATAATCCAAGTATAGTAAGTATCACTCCAAAAAGCATTGCAAATGTCATAGCTGTATGAACTACATTATATATCTTCTGAGTCTTGCCCGCTCCTATGTAATTGGCGATCATGACATTGGCGCCGACAGATAAACCAAGGAAGGCATTGATAAAAAGATTGATGATCTGAAAGTTAGCTCCAACTGCCGCAAGTGCCACATTGCCAACAAACCTTCCGCACACTACTATATCAGCAGAATTAAAAAGTTGTTGCAATACACTTGTTATAGCTATTGGCATAGCAAATGCAATGAGCTTACCCATAAGTGGTCCATTCAACATGTCCATTGAATTATTCGATTTATGAATTACTACGCTTCTCATAATTTTTTGTATAGTTTGGTATGATCTTATCTATCTCATCTTTGAAATCTTTAGTGAGGTATGACTCCATATCGTTGTCGACTCTTATTCTTTTTTTATCTGAGGTTGTCTCGCCGACGAGTATCATGGGCTCGCTCGCCCTACAATTGACAAATAATATTTCTGAGTTATCTGTTAATAAGCGATATGGGTTTAAGTCAAAATAGTTGCATATCTCTATCGTTCCTTGAAGTATGGGCATGGCCAAAAGATTATATCTTACGCCACATTTATTTCTATCACAGATCTTCCAGAGGCTTGCGAGAACGCCTCCCTTGCCTATAGCCTCTCTATCAATCACCTCTATAGCCGCATTTTCATCGCCAATAAATAAAGGCGGATGTGCCCCGCCATTAATATCACTCAAAACCTTATCTAGGTAACTTGTGTCAAAGTAATTTAAAAGCTCATCATGTCTTTCCTCAATTAAAACTTTAGTGCCAAGATTACCAACACAACCTTTTATATACACTTTGTACATATCATATTATTTTAGATATGAAAGATATGCAAGTACCATTGCGAGTACTAGTATTATTGCTATCACCGCTCCGACTTTGCGAAGTGTACTTCTACTCATCATAATATTCACCTCTTATTAAAAAATCGCCAATATTGGCGACACATGACGCCAACGGGAATCGAACCCGTGATACCACCGTGAAAGGGTGATGTCTTAACCGCTTGACCATGGCGCCGTATATAAAACCAAGGCGACGATCGGATTTGAACCGATGATCAGGGTGTTGCAGACCCACGCCTTACCACTTGGCTACATCGCCTTATCATATAACTTATTTATAATATCTTAAAACACACCATTTGTCAAGCAATAAAACCTTATAAAATGCAAAAAGCAGGGCTATCAGATGGGAGCCCTGCTTTACTTTAAGGAGTTTTATCAATATTCTAATATATAAATATTATTTGTCTATTTTAACTGGTCTAAATAATAATACTAAAACTATAATAACCACTATGAATGATACTATCGTAGCTAAGTTAAACACTCCTGCCGTCGCGAACATTCCTATGTTATAAGTGCACATCGCAATCAAGTATCCTACAAGCATCTGGAATATAAATGTGAACCAACCCCATTTTGAACTTCTCTGTTCTCTAAATGCAGTGACTATTGCCACAAGACAAGGAGCGTTAAATATATTGAAGAGCATGAAACTAAGTCCAGTCCATGCATTGCCATTGAAGAAATTTTGTATAGCAACCATTATATCTTCTTCCTCTTCTGATGCAGCATGCGCAAGCATACCAAGTGTTGCTGTAGCTTGTTCCTTTGCTATCTCTGCTGATACAGATGCAACTGCACCCTGCCAAGTTCCAAATCCAAGTGGTGCAAATATAAATGCTATCGCCTCACCTATGCTCTTAAGTATACTCTCTTCAAGTTCAACAAGTTGTAACCTAAAGTTAAAGTTCATAAGGAACCAGAGTACTACACAAGCTGTGAAGATAATTGTTCCTGCTTTAATCATAAATCCTTTAACTCTTTCCCAAGTATGTATAAATAGACCTTTAATTGAAGGGAAGTGATATGCAGGCAATTCCATTACAAATGGTGCAGGATCACCTGAAAAATATTTCATCTTCTTAAGTATGATACCAAATACAACTACTATAACTATACCTACAAAATACATTGATGTTGCTATGAAGGCATTGCCTGGGAAGAATGCTTCTGTCATAAGAAGAACTATCTCCATCTTAGCTGCACATGGTATGAAAGTTGTAAGTATGATGGTCATCCTTCTATCTTTTTCTTCTTCTATAGTTCTGCAAGACATGATTGCTGGAACTCCACAACCAGTTCCAACAACCATAGGTATGAAAGATTTTCCAGAGAGACCAAATCTTCTAAAGATTCTATCAAATATAAATGCAACTCTCGCCATGTAACCACTATCTTCAAGTATAGAAAGTAACAAGAAAAGTATAGCTATCTGTGGTACGAATCCAAGGACTGTGCCCACACCACCAATTATACCATCGATTATCAAACTTTGAACCCAATCTGCTACATTAAGATTTGAAAGAAATCCTTCTACTGCTGGTGGTATGATCTCACCAAAAAGCACATCGTTGGTCCAATCAGTTAAAAATGTGCCAAGAGGTCCCATAGCTATATAATAAACTACAAACATTATGACTGCAAATATTGGAAGAGCCAATATTCTATTAGTTAAGATCTTATCAATCTTATCTGATGTAGTTAGATTATCTTTACCTTTATTCTTTATAACTGTCTTGCTTACTAAGTTTTGAATATACTCATATCTCTGATTAGTGATGATACTCTCTGCATCATCATCCATTTCTTTTTCGCAGTCTTTTATGTGCTCTTCAAGATGCTTAAAAACATCACTTGATATCTTTAAATCCTCATATGCTTTTTCGTCTCTCTCAAAGATCTTTATAGCAAACCATCTAATGTTATTCTTTGCAACATCTTTTTGTATAGATTCTTCTATATGAGCAAGTGCATGCTCTACTGATCCTGTAAATACGTGTGGGCACTCTGCAACTTCATGCTTTGATGCCTCGATACAAGCATCAGCTGCTTCATATACTCCAGTCTCAGTCAAAGCAGACATACTAACAACCTTACAGCCAAGCGCTTTAGAAAGACTTTCAATATCTATCTTATCGCCATTCTTCTCAACTACATCCATCATATTGATAGCAACTACTGTAGGGATGCCAATCTCAAGAATCTGAGTTGTAAGATACAAATTTCTCTCTATATTAGTTCCATCAACTATATTGAGTATCGCATCTGGCTTATCGTATACAAGATAATTTCTTGATACAACTTCTTCTAAAGAATATGGTGACAGAGAATATATACCTGGAAGGTCTTGTATGACCACATCTTTATTTGTCTTTAATTTTCCTTCTTTTTTTTCTACTGTAACTCCTGGCCAGTTTCCGACATATTGAGCTGATCCAGTGAGCGCATTAAAAAGTGTAGTTTTTCCGCAATTAGGATTTCCTGCAAGTGCTATTTTTAAACTCATATTTCCTCCTATTCCATCTCTAATATATCGGCATCTTCTTTTCGAAGTGATAGTTCATAGCCTCTAACAGTAATTTCTACAGGATCGCCGAGTGGAGCAACTTTTCTCACATAAATCTCTGTCCCTTTAGTAATACCCATATCCATGATTCTTCTTTTCACCTTGCCTTCACCATGAATCTTTAAAACTTTTGCAGTCTTGCCTATCTCAATGTCTCGTAATGTCTTCATAAAAACCCCCTTACAATACTTTTGCTTTTTTCAAGTCTTTCCTGTCAACCAGTTCTATCATAATCTTATCTGCCATCTCTCTAGTTACTGCCAGTCTACTATCTTTTACATTTAAGATGATATCTCCATCATGTGATGATATGACAGTAACTATAGCGCCATCTACAAATCCAAGATCAGCTAGATGCTTTCTTACCATATCTTTGCCGCTGACTTTTAAAACTTTGGCCATGTCTCCTGTTTTTACATATGTCAAAGGTAACATGTTTCTTTCTATCCTTTCTTATTCTTACAACAACTTTTACATTTGCTGCAATTACTACAATTTCCTACACAAGCAACACCATTCTTCTTAGTATAGAGGATTGATAAAACACAAAGAAAGATAATAACTGTCAGACATATTATAGTTGAAACATTCATATATTCTCCTCCTTATAGACTCTTAAATTAGTATTGCTTTATTAATATTTATGATGTATAATATTAATTAGACGTATCTAACCATAACTAATATATATCATTTTTTCCGAAATGTCAAACTTTATATTTTTTTAATTTTTGTAAAAAATAAAAATCTCAGTTAAACTATCTAACGAAAGTAAGGAGAAATTATGGAACCTCGTGAATCCGCAGAAGATTATCTTGAAGCGATACTAAGAATCAAAGAAAAACAGAGCTATGTTCGCTCTGTTGATGTAGCAAAATTACTCAAAGTATCTAAGCCAAGTGTCACATATGCAACAAAGAGGCTTAGGGAAAGCGGCCTTATCAAAATGGATGATAACGGTATGCTCCTTCTTACAAATTCTGGCGAGAAGATAGCCAACGACATTTGGACAAGACACAAAACTCTTGCAAAACTTTTTAAGAAGCTCGGGGTAAAAGAAAAGCAAGCACTTGAAGATGCTTGCAAGGTAGAACACGACTTATCTAGCGAGACATTTACTGCGATTCAAAAATTTGTTGATAGCATAGACTCTGTGTAATCTAAGGAACATTCTAAGATTTGGTTGAAAAAGTTTATTATTCTTTAAAGAATTATTTCTATTATAAGTATCTAAAAATACTATCTTTGTATTGGTATACTCTGGGAAAATCCGCGATATAAGGCCTGCCTTACCCATTGCTATAAATATACAATCCTTCCTATGCGCTTTTATCATAGCGCTATATTTTCTCGCAAATTTCATATAATCACAGACATCAGCCAATTTTTCAGTCCTAACCGCTAATTTTAGTATATCTGCTTCCTTTTTTATAAGTCGTTTTATTATGTTTTCGCATTTTACTATAGAAAATTTTTTATCAAATACATGTTTTGATACTATTATTTTTATATGCTTTTTGTTTCTAATCTTCTCTTTGTTTTTTTTATCGGCTAGCAACTCTTTAACCGCATCATAATATCTATCTTCAATATCTATATAATCTGCTTTTACACCATAATACAACTCACTTATATATGTCGCATACCTTTTTTTGCTAAGCGAGATGTTTCCACCCTCAGTTTTAGTCCTTATAGTGATTATAAATTTCTTGCGAGGAAACTTTGATGTCACATAATTGATTGTATCTATAGCCAATAAAATATCACCTTTGCCTTTTAGGCAGTCAAGGTGATCACATCTTAGTTCGTATGTAGTTACACGGCTATCGTATGTTTTTTTTATTTTTTTTATTATAGAATTTCTATCTTTTTCTGATATGAGATAACATAATCTATAATTATCTTTATGCTTCATCTAAGTCTCCATGCGGGCTTGCAGGCTTGCCCCTGCAGCGTTATTTTATATTGTATACCGATAATGCATTGTTATATAGCATCTCTACCCCCTTCTCGATGTCCATCTTTTCTATATTTGCGATTTCTTCTATAACATACTTTATGTAAGATGACTCGTTTCTCTCGCCCCTATATGGTGTCGGTGCAAGCCATGGTGCATCTGTCTCTGTGACTATACTAGCTATGTCTATAGCATCAACTACTTCTTTCACTTTCCTGCCATTTTTAAATGTGACAGTGCCACCTATACCTATATGATATCCCATCTTAACATATTCTTTTGCTATCTCAGCTTCATAAGAAAAGCAATGTATGATACCTTGAAGCCCTTTGCCATAAGCTCTCACCATGTCTAAAGTATCTTTGCACGCATCTCTTGAATGTACAACTATGGGGAGATTCAATTCTCTTGCTATACTAATCTCTTCGACGAACCATTTCTTCTGATTCTCATAGTCAGACTCATTTTTAAAGTCTCCATGATAGTCAAGCCCTATCTCTCCTATAGCAATGGCGGAAACTTTCCCTTCCTCATATGCTACATTTTTAAGTTCATCAAGATATGATGCACCTTCACTTGACTTAGGATCACATTTTGGTATCTCGTCAGGATGATCACCTACTGTATAATAAAACTTAGGTACACCCTCTATAAGATTATATTTTAGTGATAGTTCTTTTTCTTTCTGTGATTCTATCTTACTAGCACCAATTAGAGTGATCTTATCGACACCCTCGTCATACATCTTTTTAAATAGTTCATCTCTATCTATGTCATATTTCTCGTCACTATAATGTGCATGTGTATCAAATATTCTCATCTCTCATTTGCTCTCTTAATTAATTCTTTTTCATACACAAAGTATCCATAATAAGCGAAAGTAGGTGCGCACTTCTCACACACAAAGCGGTAATAATCATCTCTCACAGTACTTTTTTTGTTAAGTAGTTCCCATGCCATAAGGCAATGCTTCTCTATCTCATCACCGTACTTAGTGTAATCTTCACTTGTATCCACCTTATATCTATTATATATAAGATCAGCGAGATTCAGGTGAGTTATAGCAGCATCAAGTTCTTCAGTATCTTTGTTATTAAGTATGCTAAGTGCATCATTATATCTCTTGTATGCAGCGTCATATTGTTGTAGATCAACTAAGGCAAGTGCCATATTGTTGTAAAGACCAGCAAAAAGTTTGTCGTCTTTCTTTAGATACTTATCATATATTTGTTCGCACTTCATAAAGTGTGAAAGCGCTATCTCGGGTTCTTTAAAAGCTTGATAGACTGTTGCAACGTTAAGATATATGGTCGCTGCACCTATCGTGTCTTTAAGCGATAAACTTTCGATAAGTTCTACACATCTTTTCGCATGAAGTATGGCGTCATCTTTTCTTCCCTGTTTCCTTAAAAAACCTATATACTCATTTTGAAGTTCTAGTTCTGATCTTAAGTCCTTCTTTGTGGAAACTTCTTTTAACCAATAATTAATAAGTTCCTCTGCTTCATCAAAAGATTTTTTGGCAAGTAGATTATCAAATCTGAATCTTATCCTGTCCATGTCAAAAAGTGATGCATCATTGCCACAAGTCGTGCACGGTTTTATAATATATTCTTCTTTTTTTATCTCGTCCATACTATACTGCAACTAATATATGCATGTTCCTTATATCGTTATCCTTTATGCGGTTATTCACTTCATATGCATAAGACTCAAGATAGAAATCTCCTTGATGGATGTTATCAATAAACCCATCTTGTTTAAGTTTTTCTATATACGCTCTTGCTATAAGATCCACATCGCTCTCGATTTTGCCATTAAACATCTTCTCGTCGCTTATATTAAGAAGTGACTCCAATTTCTTTTCAAAGGCTATCTCATGATAATCATCATCTTCTATGCCCTCTATCATATTAAGTTCACTCTTAACTTTCATAGTCTTTGGCCATAGGAAATCTCTCATAGCTCTAAATCTCCATTTATAATATGGCATATAAGTCTCATTCAAAAGAAATGCAACATGAAGAGCTGCATTTACAAATATATTCATAGCAAGTCTTGCTGCGCCAAATTCATTTCTCTTCACACATCTAGCATAATTATATTGACCAGACTGAGCCATTGTTAGAAGTTCCCCTGCAAGTTTCTTTAATATGACATCATGCGGCATAACATAATTTCTTACCCTTATGCTAGTTATAATCTTACTATCATCTCTCCATATCTCACCGTTAGTAAGTTCTGCAAGCGATTCTTCAGGTATCCTCATAAAATCAATATCGGTGAGCTTACCATCTTTAGTACCTGTCTTCTCAAGCAAGAAGTCAGAAACTTTTTTCACTCCTCTTCTATTACCACCTACTGGCGACATCACTTCTCTTTGATATCCTTCATATTCCATCGGTAGCTTTGCATATGCTCTCTTTAATTCAAATTCATCCTTATCTGAAATATCATCTGGCACAAAAATTAAAAAGCCTGGATCAAAATCATGGTCCATAGACACTTCATCATCAAAACCGAAGCATTCAGATCCTGAACCTATAAGACCCACTGCTATCCTCGATTCAAGTTGCGGAAATGATTCATGTATCATCTTCTCGCCAAATTCTTCATAAAATTTTTTTGAAATCTCTAACCCTTTCACAATATCCCTCTTCTTTCAAGTTCTTTTCTTAAGTCTCGTACATCACCTGTAAATACATAGCCTTCCATACCAGTCCTATTAGCTCCAAATATATTGATAATAAGATCATCTATAAAGAAACTTTCTTCTGGCTTTATGTTGAACTTCTTATAAAGCGCTTCATATATACCTGCGAAAGGCTTTACTTCTCCCACATCGCAAGAGACCACTTTCCCATCAAAATACTTATGTACAGGTATCTTCTCCCAATAATTATGCTGATTAAAGCTTGCATTGGACAGAAGATATATCTTGTATCCCTTGGACTTTAACTCAATCACAAGTTCTTCCATACCTGCAATTGGCGTCAGATAATCAGTCCAATTGAGTATCAGTGTCTTTATCTTATCTCTATATTCTTCACCAATTCCTTCAACGACATGGTCTACAAATTCTTCATCAGAAATCCGTCCATAATCCATATAGATAGATTTGTAATTGAGATATGCCGCCTTAAATATCTTCTGTTCTTCTTCTTTGTCCTCTATATGCAATTCCTTAACATATTGCATAGGATTAAAATCTATAAGGACGTTGCCCATGTCGAAAATGATATTTTTGATCATCTAATCTTCAAGCTCCTTGCTAATATTTTGCATGGTATTCTTGATGGTTTTAAGTACTTTCTCATAATCCATTCGTTTTGGTCCTACAACTCCTATAGTTCCTCTCATGCCGTTACCAAAGTCGCAATTAGCTGTGACGATAGAGCAGTCTTTCATAGCATTGACAGATGATTCCTCGCCTATATACACTCTAAGCCCTGTCTCTTCTGAATCGGCGTTAGCTTTATCAACTATCTTAGCAAGTTCCTTCTTCTGCTCGAATGCCTCCACAAGGCTTCCCACATTGCCACTCTCTGCAAACTCTTTATATTTGAAGAAATTATTAGAACCATAAGTAAGGATGTTATCAAAATCCGATTTCTCTTCAAACACATCCTCAATATGATCAATAATTACTTTGATTTCTTTCTTATTCTTCTTGAGCTTTTCAACTTCTTTAGTAACTTTATCCCCTCTTATATCTGACGCTCTAACACCTGACAAAATATTGTTAAGTGTCATAGAAAGGTCAAGTATCTCTTTCGCATCTATAACCTTATCAAGTTCTACTATACTTGTCTTAACAACATTTCCTTCTGCCACAAGAACCACAAGCACTTTATAGTTCTCAAGATTTGAAAGTTGAACATATTTTATCTTACTATTATTGACGCTTGGCCCTGCTATCATAGCAGCATAGTTGGTGTTCGCTGCTATCGTCTTGACTACAACCTTAAGCATGTCTTCAAGCTTATCAACTCTTGCATTCATCTCCGTCTTTATGCTCTTTATCTCATCGTCTTTTTCTTTTATAAGATTATTGACATAAAGCCTATATCCTTTGTCAGAAGGTATCCTTCCTGCAGATGTATGAGGCTTAACGATATAACCTTCTTCTTCAAGATCGCTCATCTCATTTCTAATAGTAGCAGAACTTAAAGTCATCCCCAATTTCTTACTTATGGTCCTTGATCCTACTGGCTCCCCTGTTTCAAGATAAAGTTTGATAATAGTAAGAAGTATCTCCTTCTTTCTATCATCAAGGGTTTCATTTCCAGTTACCACTATATCATTTTTTGTGCTTTTTCTTGGCATAAATCCACCTCAATCGTATGGGCGCATCATAATCGCCCTTTTCATTCTTTAGGGCACCTCGAAAAACTCCGTTTTTCGAGTGTGTGCCCAGCTGGAACCTTAAATTCGTCGCATTTTATGAAAGCAAGCTTTCAAAAATGCACCCCAAGAGTACTTTGTCGCTTCGCTCGGGCGCTCCTTTTTAGAGGTTCCCTTTAATAATAATACATTTTACTATATTAGTCAAATGACTTAACTATCTCATGAAAAAAGAGGCAAGATACTTGCCTCTTTATCATATATAGGATATATATTATTTGTTCTTATTGATCTCTTTACGTTTTTCTTTTATCAATTCTTTAAGTTTATCCGTTGGTTTGCCATCATCATCGAGATATTCTTTTGTCTTATATCTCTCAGTGAAACGATATTGCATGTCATAGAAATCCATGTTGTCATATATCTTAGCAGTTGCTAGTCTGTCGAACTCGCTAAGAGAAGCTGTAAAAGCTGCAACCCAAGCATCCCACTCTTCACGAACTATGAATGCTGCTTTTTCATCATCGCTAAGTGCTTTTTCGTCAGCAAAAGTAAGATTGACAGCACCAAAAATCATCACTGTAACTAAAAACACTCCAATTATAGAATACAATTTCTTCATGACTTTCACCTCTATATATAACCTATTTTAAGACACTTAAGCCAAATTGTCAATAAATTAAAGGGTTTTAATTATTAAAGATTTATTAAGAATACTTAGTATGGGCAAGTTTTTTAAGCCTTTATTCCTTGTAATTAACTATCTTTATAAAGTCTTCCTTAAGACTTGCCCCGCCTACAAGGCCACCATCAATATCTGGCATCCCAAAAAGCTCTTTCGCATTTCCTGCATTGACTGATCCGCCGTATTGTATCCTTATCTCTTCACTTACATCCTTGCTATATATATTAGATAGGCACTCTCTTATAAACTTACATACTTCTTCAGCCTCTTCTGATGTAGCAGTCTTTCCTGTTCCTATAGCCCAGATAGGTTCATACGCTACGACAGTCTTTTTTGCATCGCTATCACTTATTCCATCAAATGCAGATTTTATCTGTCCCTCTATAAAAGTCTTATATGTTCCAGCTTCACGAAGTTCAAGGCTCTCGCCACAACAAAGTATAGGTTTAAGACCTGCTTCATGAGCTTTTTTAAGTTTTAGATTAATCATCTTGTCATCTTCTTTAAATATCATCCTTCTTTCACTATGACCGATGATTACATATTCTGCTCCTGCGTCGAGTATCATCTTAGCGCTTATCTCTCCAGTAAATGCTCCCTTATCCTCAAAATAGAAATTTTGAGTTCCAAGTTTTATATTGCTTCCTTCAAGTGAAGCCTTGGCAGTAGTCACATCTATAGATGGCACTACAAATACAACATCCGTATCTTTTACATCACAACCTGATTTAAGTTTAGCTATAAGCTCTTTGGTCTCGGTTGGTGTCATGTTCATCTTCCAGTTACCTGCAATTATTTTTTTTCTCATATATTATCCTTTCCTATTGTGGTTGGCCTGTTGAACTTATACCACCTGGTGTAAGCTCATATACTACATTAGATGGTTCTGATGGTTCTATAGTTTGAGATTCATCTGACGACCTTGTAGAATTGATATTCTTTGATTCTGTAGTAGGCTCTTCCTTTCTTGTCTCTACAAATTTTATAGTTTGAAGCACACCATCATCATCCACATAAGTATTCTCCTCAAATGCTGTAGGAGTATGTCCATGATATATAGTCTGATGATCAAATACTCTCTCTATCTCAACATCATTTTCCTTTACGACTTTAAATACCTGCCACTCTGATCCTTCGCTTCCACGAGATGCTTTTCCTTCATTGATGATAGAAAGAGATGGCACTTCAAGGTCTTGAAGTTTTGTTGATACCAGATTCTGTGTTCTTCCTTCAGGTAGTATAGGCACTGCAAATATTTCTATCTTAATATGTTTCTTATCATATACTGCTCTTATACCCACACTATAGTCGCTGTCATTGATGAACTTATAGTCAGGTCCATAAAATGATACTGTAGCATCAAGTCCTGGAGTTATATATGCTGGCACAAAGGTATGTGATTTTCTATATGTAGTTGTAAGTCCTGCCGCAAATACTGCATTATAAAGCGTAGTGCTTACCTGGCATATACCTCCACCAAGTTCCTCTATAACCTGTCCCTCAAGATAGGCTGGTGCATAGTCATAACCTTTTTCTTCTGTCCTCTGACCTATAACTTTATTGAAAGAAAACTCCTGTCCAGGACGAACTATATAACCATTTAGACCTTCGCAGGCTCTTTTGATATTGCCATTTCTCTTCTCATTATCCGTTGTCCATGTCTCAAACATAGACACATATTTATATTTTGATTTTACAGATGGACCATTGGCATCAACCATGTTGAGAACTGTCCAAAGTTCTGCATCAAGATTTCCAGCATTAACTTCGTTGATTATACGTTGTCTGAGTTCATCTTGATCTATGAGATATCCCTTATGGTCATCTCCGAATACAAACTCATTGGTACTAGTATCAAACCTCTCTATCTGTCCACGAACTGCTTTCGTATCCCAAAGTCTTGCAAGTTGCGAGAGAGAGTCATCAAGATATACATCATTGATATATGCTTCAAATCTAAAATCTGGCACAAAATCGCTTGATGTCACATCAACCTTTCTTTTATCAAATTCATTCTTAGAAAGATAGAGATAATTATCATATATATCGTCTATGAATGTCTTTAACTGACCTTGAAGGAAATCAGGGAGTTTATAAGTATCTTTATTTGCATCTATTGTTATATCAGAAAGAGGATTTTCCACATCTACAGTCTGACCAGAACCAAGGTTATCACTATTTTGGCCTTTTAGGTACTTATCATAGTTTTCATCTGCTGTCTTCTCACCATACTCTGGCATCTCAAATATATCAATCTCTGGATTACTATTTTTTATAATGATATTAAAATTATAAGAGCCAAGAACCTTATCATAGACATCTTGCAATGTAAGACCCTTTATAGGAAATGGCTCTTTCATACCAATGACAGAAAAATCGATATAGATGTCCTGTTTCATCTCAGTAGCAGAATATTTTTCTAACTCCTTCTTCTCGCCTCTATATTGCAAAAATCTTATAATTCCAAAAATAGAAAGTGTGATGATAGCTATCACAACAAGGCTTAGACTTATGTATTTGATAGCATTATTAGACTTCCTCTTTCTACTCTGCTTATATCTTTTTATAGCATTTCGTGAGACGCTTGCATTTCTTGCAGAAAGTCGTTCTCTGTATTCATTTATATTATTTCTTCTTTCCATCTAACTCCCTTATATCTATTTTACAACGAAATTAATTATCTTTCCCTTCACATATATTTCTTTAACTATATTGCTAGTTAATTTTGACTCTACTTCTTTCTTTGCAAGTTCAAGTACTTCCTTTTCGCCTGCACTAGCATCTACATTGACAAAGCCTCTTGTCTTACCGTTAATCTGTATAGGCAATTTTATAGTATCTGCCTTAGTCTTCTCTATATCATAACTTGGCCAAGCTGCATCAAATACTGATCCATCATTTCCAAGCATATGATAGAACTCTTCACCTATGTGTGGTGCAAATGGAGCTATAAGTATAGAAAGTGTAATGAGTGTCTCTTTATCGATATAGCCTTGCTTTCTATCAAGATCTATGAGAGAGTTTGTATATTCCATGAAACCAGATATGACTGTGTTGAGCGAAAAGTTTTCAAATCTCTCTGTGATAGTTTTTATAAGATTGTGTCTTAAGAAAACTGACTCTTTAGTTTCAGGTTTATCAACTTTTACATTTTTTTCTACAAGATTATATAGACGATTGACAAACTTATATACGCCTTCTATGCCTCTATCATCCCAAGCTGCATCCATATCAGGCGGACCGATGAAAAGTTCATACATACGAAGAGTATCACAACCATAGTTATCTATCATCTCATCAGGATTAACGACATTGCCAAGTGACTTACTCATCTTGATACCCTTTGGTCCAAGAATCATACCTTGGTTAAAAAGTTTATGAAATGGTTCATCAAAACCTATGACACCTATATCATATAGGAACTTGGTCCAAAATCTTGAATAAAGTAAATGTAGAACTGCATGCTCAACCCCACCTATATACATGTCTACAGGAAGATATCTATCTGCCTTCTCTCTATCTACAAGTGCTTTATCATTATGCTTATCTATATATCTTAAGAAATACCAACTTGAACCAGCCCACTGAGGCATAGTATTAGTTTCTCTCTTTGCGTCGCTACCACACTTTGGACACTTGCAGTTAACCCAGTCAGTTATATTGACAAGTGGTGACTCTCCTGTGCCTGATGGCTCATAAGAATCTACTTCCGGAAGCTTAAGCGGCAACTCTTCTACTGGCACAGCCACATTACCACAATGTGGACAATGAATTATAGGTATAGGCTCTCCCCAATATCGCTGTCTTGAGAAAACCCAATCGCGAATTTTATAATTGATAGTCTTCCTACCGATGCCTTTTTTTGCAAGCTCTTCTGGGGCATTCTTCTTTAATTCACTTGACACACGGCCATTCCAATCATCAGAATTAATCACTATGCCATCAGTTGATACATATGCTTCATTCATGCCGTTATCAAATGCATGCACATCGTCTTTTGGTGCTATAACTGGAGTTATCTCTAAACCGAATTTCTTAGCAAATGCGAAGTCTCTCTCATCGTGTGCAGGAACACACATGATAGCTCCTGTACCATAATCGCTAAGTACATAGTCAGAAATCCATATAGGAATCTTTTTATTATTTAAAGGATTGATTGCATATGAACCGGTGAAAACACCTGTCTTATCTTTATCTGATACAGACATACGGTCTACATTGGTCTTCATAGATGCAGCCTTTATGTATGACTCAACTTCTGCTTTTTTATCATCAGTTGCGATTATAAGCGCAAGTTCATGTTCTGGTGCAAGTACCATGAAGGTTGCACCGTAAAGTGTATCTGGACGAGTGGTGTAAACTGTAATTACATCTTGACTTGAATCAATTTTAAAATCCACTTCCGCACCATATGACTTGCCTATCCACTCAGTCTGCATCTTCTTAACTTTCTCTGGCCAATCAAGTTTATCAAGATCATTAAGAAGTCTCTCTGCATAATTAGTTATCTTGAGCATCCACTGACGAAGATTCTTTTTCGTAACTTGCGTTCCACATCTCTCGCAACATCCATCTACTACATCTTCATTTGAAAGTCCAGTCTTACAACTTGGGCACCAGTTGATAGGAAATTCTTTCTCGTATGCAAGCCCTGCTTCAAAAAGTTTTACAAAAATCCACTGCGTCCATCTGTAATAATCAGGGTCTGTGGTCTTTAACTCCATGTCCCAATCATAGATTGCTGAAATCTCTTTGAGTTGTCTTTCAAAATTTTTTATATTCTCATCTGTTGATATAGATGGGTGCACATGCATCTTAAGCGCATAATTTTCTGCAGGTAAGCCAAATGCATCAAAGCCCATCGGATGGATGACATATTTACCTTTCAATACTTGATATCTTGACCAAGCATCAGATATGACATAACCTCTCCAATGACCTACATGAAGTCCTGCTCCACTAGGATATGGAAACATATCAAGACAATAATACTTTTCTTTCTTATCGTCTTTTTTATTTACTGGGTTCTTCTCCCAGTATTCATTCCATTTCTTCTCAATTTCTTTAAAATTATATGCCATTTTATAAGCCTTCCACAACAAAAACAAGGTCGGCGACCATCGCAAACCTTATAAATATATATTTTTATTATTATAAATGATTTTTAAATTAGTGTCAATTGCAATAAAATTGGCCCTGCACCGCAGGGCCAGTTGCAACAAATTTTTAAGTTTATCTCTAGTATTCTCTGGTATTAATATGGTTAATTGATTTCTACCCATTCAAATCTGTCATCAAATTTCAAATATCCACCTCCAAAATAAGTCCAAGTAGGTGGTGAGATTGTTCCAGTGTTTGCATCCCTAACCCTGACATCAGTATTTGTTCCATCACCAGTTTTACGTGTGTTCCCTATATCTTGCCAGTTTGAAAGCTTTTCCCATTTTAAGAATACAACTTTGTCAACATTACTTTCATTCTCTATTTCTATTTTTAATTTGCCATCTCTAACAATTCTACACTTCTCAAGTTTTCCAACATTTGCAACATCTTTTGTTTCAGGTGAAATATCTATTAAGTCAGATTCTTCTTCAGGATATGATGTGATATCAAACGGCGTTAATTTGGCAAAAACAACATATGCTTCTGAATCATCAGTAGTTCCTTCATCTAAAATATTTTGATTGCTGGTATATGTATACTGACAATTTTTTTTGAATTCACCAGTCACAATCACTTTTTTCTTTTTTTCAAGGGAGAATATAGGAACTCCCGCAGCTAATGACAATAAGGTAGTATCCGTATCGTCCTTAAATGTAGCATTTGATCCAGACAGAGACGAAAGGTAAGTTTCAACATCTGAATTAATATTGTTTCCAATATGAGACCAGTTCGTTATTGGTCGAAAATTAACATCTGGCAGAAAGTAATAGTTTCGTTTAAAATAAGTATTGATACTACTATTTGTCTCGCCAAACCAACCATAATTAAAATCCATATTCCAAGAGCGCATATACCCACTACCAGTGAATGACATTCCTGCCCGTAGCGATGTCTGTTTATTAGTCGTTCCAGTTATTGGCCATGGATCTAAACTAGTATTAAAGACACTAGGAAATCGCCCATACATCGCATTTTTATCTGAAGATAAGTTATTATGAGAAGCAGAATTAGCAACAGACATATCAACAGTATCATACAAAATCTCATCACGAATATCAAACGGCAGGACATATGTTTCTGCGACATTTAGTTTTGCTTGATTAAAACAATTATATTCAATTGGAGCAAAGCACGAGATGTTATTGTTCCATTCTATTTTTGATCCTTTATTAATAGACTGCTGCGAGAGTGCCCCAGCAACATTACGGTTGGCCACATATAAAGAACAATCAAACCAGGCCTTGCTGCCAGAGGCACCACCACGGAAAGAAAGAGCAAGTTCATGTGTATTACTTCCATTCTGGACGCCCGACAAACCACCACACAAATCGTCCCCTTCTGTATGTAATGCAATATGATCCTGATACTTACTTTGTAATTGATTTAATTGCCAATTCTGTAGAAAGTGTGAACTATTTTTATAAACGCCATCCAACAAAGCATAGCCCACACCGCTACGTTCAACAACATTATTTACTATAATATCCGTATAAGCCCAGGCTGAGTCTTCTACTTCAATTTTATTTGTAAAACTACTACCCCACGACAATATAATTTTCCAACAATCACCGGTTTCATCCCCTTCCTTAAAATAGGCTCTTTCATAACAAAGTTCTTGCAGTGGGATACCACGCTTATACCGAGGGCGTTCAAAAGGACCTATAGACCAAAAAATACCAGGTGATAGACAAATTTGTGTACCGGAAGCAGCTATCTTTAAGCTCGCTAGATAATTTGCTATCGCCCCATCTATCTTATTATCTATAGATGAGTTATATGTATCAAGTTGGCTCTGGAAGTCATTCTTGAGACTATCAAACTCCGCCTTTGTAATGAAGGCTGCTCCGTCGTTATCACCGACTACAGCGGCAAAGGTATTTATACTCATAAGCACAACTAAAAATAGTGCCAAAGATTTCTTTACTATTCTTGTGCTCTTTCTCATAAATGTATATCTTACGACCTATTGTTTTGCGGGCTCGCGATGCTCGCCCCT